>Ga0307408_100000894_pt1 | contig 23437 bp, 25 predicted proteins | sample 322Cmetagenome_FD_202116 | JGI IMG/M metagenome (GOLD analysis project Ga0307408, IMG submission 202116) | Maize rhizosphere microbial communities from greenhouse at UC Davis, California, United States - 322HYB-C-3 | ecosystem: Host-associated > Plants > Roots > Rhizosphere > Soil | place... | reverse complement strand
GTGGGCGGGATAGTGATCAGTACTGTGGTTCCATCTGCTGACGGCCTCGTATGGAGCAACGGTTTGTCATCCAAGCGGAGCTCAGCATAACTTACCAAGGTTGTGTTCCTTCCTCATCATGGCGATATCGGGCTGATTCGTCTGGAATCGTGAGATGATGCGGCGCGAGGTGCTATCCCCTGGCATGAAATTCTCCATTGGGGATGCATGAAAAGCCAGAAACGTGTATTCTGTGCGCAGGTTATCTACTAACTTCTTCGTCCAGACTGGGATCCATGAAAAACTGGAGGCTGGTCAGGCACAGTGGATGTCCGTAGCCGGGAACGTCACCAGAACCTAGGTTTAGTGTGGCTATGACTTGTTACCGCGTTCAGCGAAGGGTATGCGTAGCTAGATATCGCGAGAAAAGCGGGCCCCCATTTGCAATGCTGGGCCCGCTTTTTCGTTTCTAGCTCGGTGCCGTCCAGTAGTCGTTTGAGAACACGTTCACGTGCGACTTATCTCTTAGCTCCAGCATCCGGTCATGGCAGTCCTTGAAAAGGCCGGATATTGTCCCGTTCCTTCCCTTGTCCTTCGAGACGTTGTAATGCTCGTTGGTCGCAATCCTGTGGCCGAACCGAAAGTTTCCGTTCAGCTTGCACAGTGGCAGGTGAGTCGCGCCTGTCTCCAGCTCTGAATGATGTTCTTTTCCGTAGGAGAAGAAGCTCTCGTTGTCATCCACGTAGTATTTTTCGGGGTAGTCTTCCTTGCGCTTGGGCATTCTGCGGCGGTTCAGGTCGCTGATGGCCTGATCGAGTGTCGGGACGAACTCCGATGCAAGCGTGCTCTGGGCGAACAGCTCTTCCAGTGTCCTTAGCTCTGTTGCCATGAAATTTCGCAAGGGGAGCTGCAACGCATTCCGGCTGCCAGCATCACGCATGTGCGCGTACACATGGGCCAGATTTTTGACCAGCCTTGCGATGGTGCCCTGGAGGATGTTCTTGTAGCTGCTTGCCTCTGGGTTGAGCTCCACCTTGGCGACGAAACAGGCATTTGAAACTTTTGCTGTCAGCCCTTGGTACCGGCTGTCGCACAGTATGGCGACTCCGTCAGCGCTTCTGGCGGTATGGAGCACATGCTGGTCGAGCTGAAATTTTGCTGTAGAGGGGTTGAAGATGCTGGTGACGAAGTCGAAGCCTATGGCTTTGACTCTTTCGACCTCGCGTAATGAGCGTGGGATCAGAGCTTCTTTCTCCCTATCAAACAGGCCGCACGCACCCGGGTCGTCCGAGACCAAAATGATTGCGCAGCGCATGTTATTTCATCATTTTTACGAGTACGGAAACGGGAATGGTGACCCGATCAAGTTCTTCGTCAGGCAGCGATCCCAGCGAGTGCAACAACGCCAGAACAGCCTTCTCGCCTTTCTGTGGTGCGCGAGGCGTTTTCTGGGTTTTGCTCTCGACCGCGCTGTCGGTGGGGAAGTCGAACGTCACTGCCGCAGGTGCAACCGCTACCTTGGCCTTGTGGGTAGCATGCTCGATAAGCCTGACATCCATTTCAGCTGCGTAATCCTTAATGAAGGACTTGATGTTCTGCGGGCCCAAGATGGATTTGAAGTTCGGAGCCCTGGCTTCAAGCACTGCCGGAAGGTTGCTCAGCAAAAGCGGCTTCTTGTGGGTCTCCCAGTACTCCTTGGCCACATTTTTTAGCGAATCTTTGACTTGCTGCAGATCGGTCACGTTGTATCCCTATCAGTGGTTCGAGCGAGCGCGGATTATGGCACATTGCCGCTGGCTGGAAACCTCGTCAGACAATTGAACAAACAGCCTGAATGTCGCGAGCGCCTTCTATGCGTATCGCCGTGAATCCTTATCGACAGAAGGTGATCAGATGAATGCTGGCCAACATTGACCACATCAGCGGCGGCAGGTCGGCCTGGAACGTGGTGACGTCGGTCAGCGATGGCGAGGCCCGGAATTACGGGCGAGAGAAACACTTCAGCCAGGTGGAGCGCTACGAGCGCGCGAGCGAGTTTACCGACGTAGTGCAAAGGCTCTGAGACAGTTGGGGCGACGAGGCCTTGAGAAAGGGGGCGGGAGATGGATTCTATGGTGATGCCGATCATTTCCATTACGTCGATCATGTTGGCCCAAGCTTCAGCGTAAAGGTGCCAATCAACCTGCCTCGTCCACCTCAAGGGCATCCGGTGCTGATTCAGGCCGGGGTGTCCGACTCATTCGTTGATCTGGCCGCCCAGAATGCAGAGGTCATCTTCGTTGTCATGCCGACGCTTGAGCTGGCATCCGTTTGGGCGTACAAGCGCTTCCATAACCCGCCACGTAACAGTGGATGATCAATCGTCTCCGCAATAGCGGCTAGTACAAGGCTTTGCTCATCGGCGATGTCTGCGGGAACAGGAGTGCGCATTCCGTCCCTGGTCAACCTCGGCCCGGAAGCATCCTGGCGATCAACGGAAAAATGGTATGAGCACGCCACCATCAGCACTCGATATCCCGATAAGCTCCACGCTCACCTTCAGCAAGCGCCTGCCAGGATAGAGCGCTGAACTGGGTGTTGAGCGAGTAAAATTCGAGCGTATCAATGGTTTCCAACAGGTGGGCGAATTTCGTTTCCTGAAAGTCCCCCATCGACGCCAGCTCCAACTCAAAACGGTTGGGCTTGCCATTGGCGGCTACGTCAGGCTCTGCACCTGTCTCTTACGGTTGTGGGTCGTTGATTCCGATGTCGGTCTGATGAGCCGTACCTGGTTGGTCTGTGGCCTTCACTCTCTTTACTCCTACCTTCTGTGCCTCAGATACACGACTCTGCTATGAGGAGGCGGCGCAGGTTTGAGCCATTCCTGACCGAACTGAGGATTAGCAGTATACGGATTACCTAGGCGGGGACAGGTGAGACACGGTACAGCGGATCATTCACTGACGCGTGTCCAGAGCTTATTGACGGTCTGCTTGCTGATCCCCAAAGTTTCAGCGGTCATTTTCTGAGACATCCCTTGAGCCTTACACTTAAGGACGTTCTCCAGCCTTTGCGAGTCCATCTGCCTACCTGGGAGCCGCGCGACCAGCTCACCGTCTTTGACCTGATTGGCAATCTCGTCCAGTCCACCGTCGGCTTCGAATTTTTCCAATTCGGTGCGCGCTTGGCGCAGAAGGCTGTCGGTCGTTGCCCCCTTACTAGTCGCTACGGCGAGAGTCAAAAATGTGAGGGGGCTGATCCCGAAGGTCTCGCTTATGAGCTCAAGCTTCTCGACGGTAACACCTGATTTTCCGTGTTCCAATCTTGCAAGGTAGGTGTGGCTGCTAGCCTCGGCGAGGCTCTCCCGGGTTCGCTTTTCTTTACTGCGAAGCGTGCGAAGCACTGCGCCGATCGCGAGCCTAAGGTTCATGGAGCTTCCCCAAAGCCAACGATAAAGCCATGTTGCCTAGTCCCCTTCCACTGTATATAGTTGCTTCTAGGGGACTATTGTTGTGGATCGGCCTGAGATGGCACAGGCGCGCGTTCCTTTCCAATAGGTGGAGCAAACGCGAAAACCTTGTGTGGGTAGTGTGCGAAGCGCCTTTGCGGTCAGTTCAATATACCGACAAACCGATCATTGATGGCTGCCCCTGCTCTGATCACCAAGCGTTCCTCAGCGGCACAACAAGCTGTGCAGCACACCCGCGAGTTGTCATGAAAATTTTGGTTTTATCTGATTTGCACAATGAGTTCGCACCGTTTCCGAAACCCAACGACGTGGTCGACTTGGTTGTGCTCGCTGGGGACATCGATCTGCAGGCTCGGGGTGTGCTTTGGGCGAATGAGACGTTCACTTGCCCGGTCATCTATTGCTGCGGTAATCACGAGCTTTATCGAGGCCACCTTGATCGCACCTTGAGCAAGATGAAGGCTGCAGCAGCGCCTCATGTTCATGTGTTGGAGAACGAATCATGGGCTCATGGCAGTGTCAGGTTTTTGGTCGGAACGGCGTGGACGGATTTCACATCCACGGGCGATGTGGTCGCAGCATCGATGACCTGCGCAAGTGTGATGAATGACTTCAAAATGATCCGAGCAGATAGCAATTATCGCCGCCTTCGCCCTGCTGACCTCATTGCAAAAAATCGGGCGACTCGGGAGTTTTTTGACCGTGAGCTCAGCACAGCTTTCGAGGGGACAACGATCGTAGTGAGCCATCACTGCCCAATACAAGAAGCTTCCGGCGATGAGCATGATGGCCATGTCAGCGCGGCCTATTTCAATCGCTGGCATTCCTTGGTGGACAAAGCCAACGTGTGGATTTTCGGCCATACGCATCGATCCATCGATGCCATGTTTGGCAAATGTCGGGTGATCTCAAATCAACGAGGGTATCCCGGTGAAGAAACGGGCTTCGACCCGCACAAGATTGTGGAGATCACTTCATGACCAATAGGCAGAGTATGCGCCTGGCTCGTCCGCCGGCGGTTCCTGCGCTGGTGTTAGTGGCCAGTAACATCGACTGGGGTGTCATCGTAGACGCATACCTCTTTGGCGCAGCGCGAATAGGCGATCGGTACGCTGCTGAGGCCTTTCTAGACCGCTCTGGTGTCGTCAGCGATGGGATGACGGTTGCCACCCTGCCTGTTACCGTTTTGATGCATAAGAACGGATTCATTCTGGTGCGCAGTCAATGCCTCAGGGATCACTACGTGATAGTCACAGAGCATTCCTAGGGGCTGATTCAATGGCATCAAATGAGTGCGTGCCGATTGAGGTCTCAGACGCCTCCTTGATCAACTTTGGCCGTGCAATTACGGCTTTTCTGCACCAGCCTGAAATTGAGGGGTTTAGCCTGGTCGGCAGAGTTTATTTTGACCATAAGGATAGGTTTCAAAATGGTCGCGTGATACGAACGTCCGATGTCTTGGAGTTTGTCGAGATTGCCGGTCACCTTGTGGCAATAACTCTCACAGGCAGTGCGTACGTACTGATTGCGCCGGCGTGCAACCTGCTGACGCTGCCCGGAGAATGACCATGGAGCTGTTACCGTTCTTTGAAATGATCTCTCTGGATGGTCACTCCATGGCAGGCGCTTCTTCATTGGCGGCTTCGGCGATAGAAGAAAAGCTCCGGGCTTCATGTAAGCCTTGGTGCGCGGTTTCCGGCTGGATACTGGTTGATGTAGTCAGCGCAGATGGGGCGGTGACGCTTCCAAAACCGATGCTTCCAATGATCATGTATGCCCACCACGTCCAGTTAGATAGTAGCCACCGGCTTCGGAATGGGGATACCGTCATGTCTGGGTTCGCAGTGTCCTACAACCAGGATGGGGTATTCGAAACCGCCGGCACTATTTACATCCTCATGGGCCGAGGTTTCAGGAAGGTGGCGGACGCTACCGTGGTGAGGGCCGCCCAGTTGCGCTTGGGTGGTGTCGCGCAAACTTCGTAAGGTCTGGTTGTTGAGTAGCCCGATCCCCTCCTCGAAACAAGGTGACGGATGATGAGATACAAGGCAGTTCTTCTGGATGCTTTCGGGACGATTTTGCAAATTAAGCCTGGCAAACATCCGTACAGACAGCTTTTGAAGGAGGGGCTTCAGAACGGACGTCGTCCGAGCCCTGACGATGCGAAAAACTTGATGAGGTTTAACGGTGGGTTGTCCGAAGCGGCTGATCACTTGGGCATCAACATTCATCCTTCTCGGTTGGCTGAAATCGAGGAAATTCTTGAGCATGAGGTCAGCTCCATTGTGGCATTCCCAGATGCCCTAGAAGCTGTCGCTTTGCTGCAGGAGCGAAGTCGCCTGGTTGCAGTTTGCAGCAACCTTGCGTATCCATACGGTCGAGCTGTCAAAAGGTTATTTCCGACCATTGATGCATTTGGGTTTAGCTATGAAATGGGCCTGATTAAACCAGACCCTCGGATGTATCAGGCAGCCTGCGAAATGATCGGTGTCGAATCCGACAACGGATTTGGTGAGAACAGAGTCATCATGGTGGGTGATTCGCTGCGCTGCGATTGTCATGGCCCGCGCGAAGTAGGTATCACCGGAATACACCTCGACAGATCGAAGTATGGCGGGATCAACGATTTGATGATTTTCGCCAGCCACGTGCTTCGCGAATCGTAGCAGCGTTGGACAAATGTAGCATTTTGGGGACGCCTGGCGCTCTGACCTATCCGGAGTACCGCCACCGAGGTCAGAGACCGTGACGAGTGAAAGCGTGTACTGCGATATCCAGATGACTATCGAGGAAGCTGTCGAAATGCTCGAAGTCCTCAAAGCCTTGCGCGAGGCTGGCCGATATCCGGCGCTTGAAGAAAAATTTCACGAAATGCAGACCCAGCTAACCGACTCCATCAGCTACGCAGCTTCAGACAGAATCGGATTGCTAAAATCCAAGCCTAAACATTAGCAGACTGCTTTGGGCCCTCCTCACGTCTGCTCGTCTGGGCCTGGTAAGTACTGGAGAATTTGACTATCTCCGAGGCCTAGCTTGGGGCCCAGGCCATTTTGAGTCCGAGCGTGGCGCTTGAGCTGTTCCTGCATCCACGCACCAGCTTTATCAAACTCTTCCATCATCGACGCGAATTCATCTGGTGTGAGATGGCTTGGGCTGTAACCGTCTGGCTAACACACCTTCCTGCGGAAAAGAATATTGTAGGTGTGTTGGCCAGCCGGTTACCTTGGGCTGGTTTTGCGCTCCATTGGACTTCCAAAGTCTGTAGTGGTCAGAGGCCCATACGCTTGCCCCATCCTCCATATGCCACGCGCCAGAGGCAGACCTCAAGCAATAAGACTCTTCAGGCGTCTGCCAGGCAACCCACAACGTCATCAGGACGGCGCAGGCAATGCTCCGGTGGCCCTGGATTCCTGGCTACCAACTTTTTTGATCGGGGAAGGGGGCGGGGTTCTGGGCCCAGCCTACTTCATTAGACCGTTGCCTTTGGCTAAGGCGTACCTAGTCACTCTCGGCGCTAGCAGCTAGTTTTGAGAGCGGAATGCATCTTTCTAGGGACACGAATCCTGTTTCTTCAGCTTCGGTTGGCAACATATATAAAATGTCGAGAGGTAGCTCTGCTCCTGCCATTCTCAACTCTTTCTTGAGAATGGATAATGGCTCGCCGACTGGGCCCACGATCAGAATGTCGTAATCGTATCCAATACCATGAAGTGATGACCCAAACATGAAAGATTCGAATTTACGCAGCGATGCGCAGGTCTCAAGCAGATGCTTGGCTACCTGAGATGCGGACATCAGCGGCCCTTCAAAATCGTCTTCAATTCTTCCCATTGCAGCACTTCGCATCCAAGTTCACGCCCTGCTTCAATGGCATCATTTCGGGGGTAACCGTTAGGGTTGATACACCAAGCGATATCGACCGGGCCGAAATTCTCCCACAGAGTGCGGACGGTATCAGCTGTCGGCTCGTACTCTTTGATCATGCCTACTCGAAGCGCTCGCCCATTGCAAAGCTTCAGGCTGAAGACCCGATCAAACTCTCGTTGAAGAGCGCTGATCGACCGGAGCTGCTTGATGAGTCTGTAGGCAAAAAAGTAGTCCTTGTGCGCGGCAGCCCTGACATCATTTTTGCCCAGCGCCGAGCCCAAGGTACCAGCGCTTCCCCATCCGATGTTCTTTTCTTCCAGATACCTTATTGCCCGGCCTTCCCAGACACACTCCTTTCGATAGCCACATAAAAAATCCATGGTTGGCCAGGCCTTGAAGTGTTGCTGAGCGAGCTCCTGATCAATCTTGTAAGCATCTGAAATGACGGCGATGACATCAGGGTGTCCACGGACTACTATTCGAATCGCATCTCCGCCGATGTGTTCTGCTGACACCACATCGTGGTCTCGCTTCAAGTTTTCTAGCGCGTACCTAACCTGCCAGCTCATGCAAAGATCTCATCCATTTGTGTGGGAAAGCGAATTGCTCGGCCAGCGATGTCGCAAACATGGCGTTCCGTTAGCCCACGAACATGTTCCTGATATCTCGCAAATGTCGCCTGCTCCGCGTCCGTCATATGGTGTCGGTTCACTTCTACGATAGCCTGAATGCGGAAATGATTAGGCAGGATGACGTTGCGCATCCTGTGCGACCAGATTTTCGCTGTTTCAGATTCTGGGTCGAGATGGGAGCTAGCACCGTCAAATGGTGCGTACTCGTCCCAGATGGCCTTATTTTCAGCCATGGCGCCCACTAAGGCGCGTCTAACGAGAGTACGGTCATCGTAGGCATGAATTCCCCGCTTCTGAGCTAGGGCCGAGAGATGATTGCTCTTCCAGGCTAGCAGTGTGCTACGGCTATACCCAGCTGGGTTCTTGTCGATGATCGTGTGACAGGTAGGGCACAACAGCAGAAGATTTTCAAATGAGTCGGCTTCAAAATCTTCAGAAGGCCTCTCCTCCATGCGCGGGCCTTTTTCTCCATGCGGAATCACATGCGCCATTTCGGCTATGTGTTTGTCCCTACCCATCTGAGCTGGAAAGAGTGGCTCCAGACAGTCAGGATGCTGACAATGGCCTGCTGCCGCCGAGAAAAGTCGAAGCTTCGTATCATTCGGGATGTGTTTGCGTACTGCCATCGTGTCGAGCCCCATGTTCGGGTTTATAGATTAGCCGGGGAGCGCATTGGCTCATAGGCCGACCAAAGTACAAGACCGCAAATTGCCGGTGAATAGTTGATCGACACCCCGAATCAAGGTAAGCGTGCGCTGAGCACGCCTGGCGCATTCGGTCAGCACAGCATTACATATTGCGTCTCCGTAGCGAGCAGGTATGTACGCCGGTTTGACCAGCTCATTGCACCGTGCCGAACGCTCACTCGGCAAGGCGTCGGAGAGGATGAAGCTCACGGACGTTATGTTGTCTTGATGGTCTTGGGGCGCAGGCTGTCCTTCTGAGGTTAGACAGAGATAATGGCTGAGGCAGGCGGGCGCATGCTCCTTCTGACCAAGCTGGTCGCCTGATCCGGCGATAGTAATGTTCAGCAGTTCGACGATAATGGGGTTGCAGTGGGTCTACCGTTGGGGCGTTATAGTTCGATTTTGACTGCACATCACGAGTTTTTTAGCTCCTCTCGTCATTGCAACGTACAGGTTTCTCGCGTTCATGCGCTCGGGCTCCAGAATCACTGCTACGTCAGCCTCCAGCCCCTTCAAAAGCAAAGTGCTTCCGACTGCTCGGCGCGATAAAGGCCGTCCTTGCAGACGATTGCGCTCTCTGATCTGAATCGCTGCTTCATGGAAGGTGTGAGTCCTGGATGCCGCCATCCGGAGGGCAGCGATACAGCAGCGAAGGATTTCAGGCCGATATATGCGGCAGTCTTGCTGCTGGGACAGGCACTGCAAAAGCTCAATGGCACCGGCATAACCGGGAGCTCGCAGGTAGTTGATTGCCTGGTTCTCAGCCACAGTAGGCGGGGTGCGGTGTCGTCCATTTTGAATCGTCGTAACCCTAGCCAAATAGGCAGCTGGGCCGACTGCCGTCATTACGCTGCCCGCGAAATTTACCATTTGGGGCAGTGCATCAGCTGCCATAGGCTCAAAACGTTGAGCGAAAGATATGAGATCGGGCAGATCAACAGTTTCCACTGTCGTAGCCCCCGGCGTTTGGCTGGTGAGTAGCTGCCGACCTGTGGTGTTTCTTGAGTCGCCAATGATGAGCGCTGTCTCAGCATTGCGCAGCTGCACCAATGCTGCAGCACGCCGCTGGGCATCAGCGGTCGCCGGATGGATCTGTACCCATTGCACTTCAGCCGGAGCAGTTGCGAGATCAACAGGCCGCCCAGCCTGAAGTAATTCCCTCACTTGAAGTAGCCATAGTCCTAGATTTTCCGCCCCGGCCAGTCTCCATCGCCATGGCGTAGTCAATGCTCCTATGGCTGGGAAGTGCTGAACGACATCCACGTTCCAGTCGACCAATCTTTCCTGTCCGAAGTCGAAGATTGCCTGCATGGGATCGCCCAATACATAGGTCGGTAGCGTATTGGCGAGAGAGGTGACGATTGTGTGTTGTGACTGATTGCAGTCCTGGTACTCATCGACCAGCAAATGAGAATAGCTTGATCTCAGCACCTGTTCCAGGTGTCTCCCAGCCAGCAACCTAGCCGCTGCAGTACGTATTGCCGGGTAGTCCGTTGCGCGATTGGCCAACTCCATGATCGCTGGGTTGTGCCCGCTTCTTGCTGGAAATTTGCCAATCAACTTCATGGCAAAGCCATCTAGGGTAGCGATCTGGAATGAGGCCGACGGTACCCGTGCGCGAGACATCCGGGCGCGCAGTGCCGCGACTCCAGCATTGGTGTGAGTCAAGATCAGAATAGGCCGGGGCCCGGTGTGCTGAGACAATGTGTCCGCGATGAGTTGTGTTTTGCCGCAACCGGCAGGTGCCGTCATCGACCCCCGTGGAAAATCGAACAGCGCAATTTCAGGCGGCATGTGTCCAGCCCCTGATCCGGTTGATGGTAGTTTGGAGGGTAGGCTGAGAGGCCAACAGCTCAGGGCCAATGATGTGCTTGGCAATGAACTCGTAGGCAGTTACCGATTTGAACCAGCCGCTTCTCCGAATACGAGAAGCAACCCCGAGAATGCCTCGGATGACCGGTGAGTAAGGCATGTTGCCTGCGCGATACGCCTCGATCTGTTCCAGCGTCAGTTCATTGACTGAACGATCGCGGATGTGGGCGGCCACTAATTCACGGCCACGCAGCTCAATGGCCTTGGCCAGTAGCCTATCAATAGCTGCATCGGGCAAACTTGCGAACAACTCATCTTCGAGAGCTCTACCTTCGCCCCATGTCGCGGACTGTCCTCCGGCAAAGTGAAAAGCCGTCTGAACGGCAGCGGTTACAGGTTTGTCTGCGTCTACGATAACGAGCACCTGATATCCGAGGCTTAGCAGTGCGGAGCCACGCGTGTAGCAGTTATCAGGGCTTCCGCCGTTGACGTTGATATAGGCGCCTCCCAGAGCCAGATAGGACAGACTGCCCTGTGTACCCCAATACTGATCCAGGCCCCGCATAAGGCCGACCTCGCTGGCTCCTTCGCACACCACGATACGCTTGGCCAGAAAGGCCTCAGGATCTGCTCGAAGCGTACTTTGGACGTCATCGGTGATTCCTGCCTGGCGAACCTCATGCTGGCCCAGCAGCGAACGAACGATGAAAAGTTGATGGCCTGACAGCTCACGCAGCGCAACAGGAGAGTGGGTAGTCAGGAATACCTGAAGGGGTTCGGGGATGGTCTTGGCACCCAGCGAATCCATGAACCGCGTCAGTCGATGAGGTTCCAGGCCATGCTCCACCTCGTCGACCAGAGCGATAGAGGCTGCCTGTGATGCTTGGCGCTGCAGACCGGCGACCAAAAGCCGAGACGACCCAGTACCTAATGACCTAAGAGGAATCCCCTGGTCGTCGTGCAGGGCAATAGCCCCATCCCCGATCGACACCGCATGGGCATCAAGCAGCGCCTGGGCGGATGCACCCACTGGGACACCCAGATACCTTGCCGTTCGCGTCACGATTTCAAGCGGCTGCTGAAGCTGTGCGCCAGCTTGTATGCCGAAGTTGTTACGGGCATCACGGGCAGCCCCGGCCAACGCTCCGCCGAGCGCAGGTCGATCCTCGGTTAGTCGGTTGAGAACGGAGTTGCGGCTCCATGAAAGGTTAGTGTTGGCATAGCTCCCGATGCGTGCCGGTGAAATACGTGCCCGATCCTTCCAAGCCAGATTGCGCTCGATGCCCTGATTGTTCGTCCGGTCAGAGTAGAGTCTCCAGGATGGCTCAAGGTCGCTCTCGACCTTCAGCTGCAGCGTTAGAACGGTCTCTATGCCAAAGCGTGGTTCGTCTTCCACTGTCCTATTTACTTGATCAAAACTCCGCAGGAAATCTCCATAGCTGTCCAGATTGATCAGGTCATCGGGTAAATCACCCAGAGTAATCGAGATCAGAATTGGTTGAGCAACATCCAGCCTATGGAAATCAGTGTCACCAAAAGGCGCGTTTCGCCGAGCGCCCAAACACAGGTCGATGGCATCGAGGATGCTCGATTTACCGCTGTCACCAGGCCCGATCAAGCAATTGAATCCCGGCGCTGGCGTCCAATCCAGATTTTGGATAGACCTGAAATTTTGGATCTGAAGTCGACGTATCCTTGCCATAGATTGAGTCCCCGCTTACTGATCAGCCCGATATTGCACCGCACTGATCATAGCCAGATTTTGCACGCGAGCATTGTGATAGTGATTTCTCGACCAGGTGTGGCACAGGTGATCTTCTGCACCACTTGTCCCATCGCGAAAGCTAACGAATTCCTCAAAGAATAGGCTTGGGCTGGCCAGGAAAATGTAGCTCTCAGGAGGTCTGAAGTGCGCTCCGGGGCAGCCTTCACCCGATCTGGCGGCGCTGCTAAGCTTCGCTGTCAGACCAATCATAGGTGCCCGCTTGAAGCTTAGTAACGAATCGCTGTCTTGGTATTTGCCGCAGGATTACCCTATGAGTGACCTCTTTGCAGTGGCTGGATCACTCAAAGAAGCAGACTTGTTGCTACCGGGATACATCCCGCCTGATGCGGGTATCTATGAACCGGCGGTGTATTTCCACAATCGCGATCAAGGAATCAAGACCATCGTCTTACCTGATCGTAATGTCGCGTCCCGCATGGCGAAGGTTGTGCAGGGTGGACGTACAATTGATGACTACCAGCTCAGAACGTGTGCGGGTCTTCTAGGATTTGCCCACCTGCTGCACATCGACTTCGAACCCAGTATTGCGTATCACGAGCTTGCCCACGGCTGCGGTAATCCAGATGCGGCGCAGGAGCTCGGTTGGTTCCGGGTTGCGAACAATGCCCCTCCTCAAGACATGCTCAACGTAGCCTTAGGACTGTCCGACGGTGTCTCGCGCTCCTACATTGCTCGACCGGCGCAGATCGGCGATATGGCTGCACCGCTCAAGCGCTGGAACCGGAATTACATCATCGCTCTGAAGGTACTGGAGCTGGATTACACCAGAGCACCAAGTCTAGATAAAGCCTTACACCTGATGGATTGGATGGCAAACGAATTGGTTTTCGGCGGGCCTGCGATGATGCTCGCGGTCATCTATCTGGGCACCCGATCACCAGGCCGCAAAAAGGTTTTTAAAAACAAGGGGGCAGCTGACAGGTCTGCAGCGATCGCAGGCGTTAAGAATGCGGCTTGGGACATTACCCATTTGAGCGAGTTTGTGCGCCGGATCAATGAGTCAGGTTCAGATAGCAAGGTTCAGTATCTGTTCGCGACATTCGATAGTCATCTGAAGCTCATGGCAAAACTACTCGCTGGGATTGGTACCCAGGGGGTAAACCCTTCGATGATGGTGGAAGGCCTGTCCCAGTGGTGGGCACCCAAGGAAGCTGAGGCGATTGCCCAAGCGCTATTAGCGCAGGTTGAGCGCATCAGCAGTGTGAACCACAGCCCCAAGGTATCCGATGATCCTGACTTCATTCAAAAAATGATTTTTAAGGGCGAGAGTGCTGTGATTGCCGCACTGTAGAGTGCTGTCTCCTCGTCGGTTCTTGTGACAATGCCACGGACTCAGGTTCTCCAAGATGAACTCGTAGCATTCATCAGGGAGATCCTTCCCGGCCTCATGCTCCGATATGCCACACGCTGATCACAGGTCGTCGTCACCTCGGCCATATATCGCAGCTCGCTCTTGATCCTGTTGTTTGCGCAAGGTCGGATGATAGATGTTGTCCCGAGGGTAAGGCCGCAGACTCGCCCATATCAAAAGCACCACCATGGCTGGGGCCAGGCTGAGGTAGAAGGCCAGCTCATGCTCCCGAGCAAGCAACAACAGCAACGTGTCAGTGCCAGATGCGTAGCCAGCCCAGATATCGGCGATCATCAGCAACACGAGGCCAGAGATCAGAGTGCCTGCTTGCCGATGTTCAGCGGATTTGCGAATCGCGGACGGTTGCTGCTCCCGATAGATTGCCATCAGAAACTCGTCCTTTGTCTTCAACGCCTCGGTGTGCAGGTAATGGAGCGAGATCTCATCTCGACGTGCGGAGTGTTCTCCGAAGGCATTGATGAGAAAGGTTGGCGCACACTCGATGATGGTCGTCTTGAGGATCCCGGAAATGGTAGGAATGATCAGGGATACGGTGAGACAAAACCCTGCTACCCCGATAAGCAGGGCGCCTACGGATTCCCATATCTGCGAACTGCTCGACGTGACAGAAAGCAAATTTCTGTGAAGGACGCAGGCTAAAACGGCATCGGCGTATAGCCCGAGGTAGACGAGCTGGATGCCCCATTTCAACTCCCAAGCCTTCTCAACGATTCCTATCGAGATAGTGTCAGCAACGCTTGGTTTGGCTTTGCCTTGGGCTTCCTCTGTCATTCCAATCCTTTTTATCAGCTGAGTGCGGGCTGCCGGCGCTAGGCGTTCCGCTTGTTTGAGGTCAATGAGGGACATAGAACTCTCACTAAGACCCACATCGCGTTGCTGCGGCATAACTCTGCGTTGCAGCGAAGGCGGAATGCTCTCATGGGACTACGGCTGTCGCCAGCGGCGCAATCCCGGCATGCACTCCATGGCGCTCTGCGTGAGCGAGTCCGGCGTTATTCGTCGAGTTGATCAAACAGATGTTGGCGTAAAGCAGTGTGACGTTGCTTCGATTTAGGGGGGCGTTGCACTGCCAGCTGTGCGGCCAGCTCATCCCCCAACAGGATCGCTTGATTCTGGGCGCGCGTGACAGCTGTGTAGATCAGGCTTCGATCCAACAGCCTGCTTGGGGCCACTGGAACGATCACGATGGGCCACTGTGATCCTTGGGCTTTGTGAACGGTCAGTGCGTAGGCCAAGTCCAGCGATGGCAGCAGCTCTTCAGTCACGGGGCGTCTCTCTCCGTCATCCCATTCAACCCATGCAATGGCAAAACCGCTCAGGTTTCCTTCCTCATCATTCAACGGGTAGGGCGGCTCCTCAATTTTCGTGAGTCGGCCCAGAGAGCCATTCAAAATTCCGATGTCCCAGAAGTTCTTTATACAAACCACGGGATCATTGAGCCTAAAGCCTGTGTTGACGAAACCATCTTCAACATCACTCCAAATGCGCAGAGGTGCGGCGCTTCCAGTCGCAGAAGCCTGGCACATCAGATTAAGCGATCTGACTCCAAGCACCCCATTGCGAAGTGAGCACAGGATTTGCGTGGATTCCGGGGCTTTCATGTACAACCGGACAATGGTTTCAGCTATGGCATGTGGGCTTGGTGCTTGAGGTAGGGCTTGATTCCGCACGTCTGCTCTGCGCTGCTTTCCACCATCTGACTGGCCATGTATAAACGCCACAGGGCTCATCTCATCCTGGCTAACCTTCGGCCACACACCTTTGCGAATCATCTGAGCGAACGCTGCAATCTCATTCCCGTGACGCATGATCTGAGTCAAGCGACCGTGGGGTATTCGCGGGTGATCAACGAGCTCATGGAATACCAGTCCCGGCCCGACTGGCATCAGCTGATCAGCATCCCCTACTAGCAACAGCCGAACTTCCATCGGAAGCGCCTGGCACAGCCTGTACATGGTGATGACGTCCAGCATGCTCGCTTCGTCGATCACCACGATCGTTTGTCCGTCGGCCATGTGCAGGTCTTTGGAATAGAGGAGGCTGGCCAGGGTACGTGCCGGGCGTTGGGTAGCTTCCTTCATACGTTGCGCAGCGCGGCCAGCAATTGAGGCTTGGATCACGCTGACGCCGGCCTCGTCAAAGTGCTGATAAAGCGCCTTGAGCAGCGTCGTCTTTCCAACACCTGCGCCGCCGCTCAGCAATGCAATGCGGTGATGTGCGATGGTCTGGAGTGCGTGGTGCTGCTCAGTTGTAAGCTCGAAACCCTTCTGCGTTCCAGCAGTTGCCGAACGCTGTACATTGCTTGGTGTGCTTGGCATTTCGGACGTGGGTATGTAGAGCGGTGTGAGCAAGTCTGATGAGGTGGATGAGAGACGCTCGGCGATCGCACGCGCAATGGAAGACTCCATTACCCAGGCACCCATCTGTTGCGACTGCTGTCTGTCCTGAGCTGTCACCAGTATTCCGTGTTCCTGAGCTTGGGTTAGAGCCATGGCCGAGAGGTTGTTGGCTGCGTTACTGGTGTCGTAGTTTGGTGCGCTATCGGTTGTGTTCAGGAGCAGTTGGAGCCGGCGCAATATGAGGTTCTCAGGTGGTGCGGTATGGCCCTCATCGAAGAGTCGATAGAGCACTTCCTCAGCCGCCCCTCGGAGCCGGCGCGTGTCATCTGCGGGCAGTTGATAGTGTCCCTTGGCGAACGCGTCGACCCCACGCCAAGATCCCGAAAAGGAAAGCAGACGGTATGGGTCGTCGGCGAGTGCTTCTTCGAGCTTGTCCTCAAAATGGCTAATGGCATTTTCTGCCACGGAATGAGGGATTCCATAGGCATGCAATCGCTGGATCACGGTGCAGTCGCCATAGGTCTTCCACCCGCTTACCAAGGCTTTTGCAGCTACGTCACTGATGCCTTGTACGGACGCAATCAAATCAGCGCGACCATCTTTAAGCAGCTCATAAAGACGTTCTCCATAGGTTTCCCACAGGCGTGTTGCTTTGGAAATGCCAATGCCGCTGAAACGTTCGCTATAAGCCAGCAAAGTAATGATGTGCCGCCCATTGGGAAGCGCGAGTTTGATATCTGTAGCGTCGATTTGACGTTCCGGGATCTTGATCCCGTTGTGCTCGCGCACATATATGCTGGGTGTCCCGCTTACATCCCACCACTGGCCAACCTCTACCGCCGTCGTGATGTGCAACCGGTTCGGCACGGACACCACGAAGTGTTCGTTGTTGATGGCCGTTCCGTCGATCTGGATGGCGGCACCATAGAAGATATATCCACCCTGGCCGATCGGATTGACGCTGCGGATGGACGATACGCGGATGCGCCTCTGGACTATCTGGGCATGGCTCATCGTGGTAGCCGTCCAGTGGTGCTGAGCGCTTCCTGGAGAGCTGACAGCTTGCTTAATTGTCGCCGCAATTCTTGGATTTCGGCGCGCTGGCTGGCGTTTTCGGACTGGAGGCGGCGCACTGTCGATTCGAGGCTGGATGACGTCCCGCGTCGGCCCAACGCTTCGCCTGGTGTGACATGGTCGGTTGCAGATCTAACCCTATCGTGGTTGGGGTCGTGATCGCGCTGGAGATTGGGAGCATCGTCTGCCAGTCTAGACTCTAGCCCCTCGAATTGATCCTGAATCCTGGCTCCGTTATCATCGTCGCTGGTCAGGCTGGGCAAGACTCCTTCTCCGCGAAGTCGATCTTCCAGGGCTTGGAGTTGTGCTTTGATAGCTGGGTTTTGCCGTAAGACAGATTTAGCGAAGCCGCATGCGAGCGCGATCTCCTCCCTGTGCAGGGATCCGCGATACAGCATCTGGGCAAACTCGTCATGGGTTTTGCTGGCAGCCCATTCCGCGAAGGCTTGGAGGTTTTGCTTGCTATTGCCCATGATGCGACTCCCACGAAATGAGTCTGCTGCTCGGCGGATTTCTCGGCACTGAGCTGCAATTTGAAATTTTGAGATATTGGCGCATTCAGGTACGCTGGGAAGGGAATGGCGCACGCGTTTATCTGCGTTCAGTTCCAAAGCCATATCAACGGTACCAGCCGACTCGACTATCAGGTGTGAGCTCCACACAAGATAAGACAGCTAACCTTCATGTACTACCTTGTTGACAGAAGACCCCTTGTCAGTAGATTGGAGTAACTCTCTAAGGGCGGCAACATGATGCTTTTGTAACAAGACGTTGAACGTAATCTTGTGTCTAACTCTGTCCTTATAAAACTGCAGGCCTACGCTTTCTAGAGCGTTCTCATCAAAAAAAATATTCAGAGCTTCCCTTGCCATGCTTGGTAACCGGAAAGCAGTAGGTAATTTATCTTCAACTGGAATTTGCTGTCCAAAACCAGATCTGATGATTTCATCAACTGGAATCCCAGGCAGATTCCTTAATCCTCTTTCAATTCTTCTACGGCTAGCTATGGCCTGGTCTCTTTCGTCTTCTAAAAGTTGAACATAGGCGCGTAGCGTTTCATCTGGGATCAAAGGTTTTTTTATCGTATTCTTACCTCCTACTTCTAGCCTTTGACCAGCGGCTCTTGCCTTCACATAGTGGGTCAAGAGCTTTGAGTTTCTAATGGATTGGGCTTTGGGCCCGCCCCATTCGTGATCAATGCAGTAACGCTCGATCGCGCCAGCAGAAATTTTCATTCTCTGGCTATCAAGATAGTCTATGGCCTTCTTCACTTTGCTAAGAGAGTCTTTTTGGCGGGGGTTAGAGGACTCTTCTAGCAGTCTCGCGAACAATGCGTCTTGTGATTCAGTCGTGGTCATCCGAATAGCTCCTCTTCGTCATCACCTTCCTTCGCAGAGTCTAGCCGCGAGTCGGCAACAGGCTTTAGGCTCATGTGATCGGCCATTCGAGCTACGCTATCATGATCGAGACCTCCGTCAGAGGCTTCTAGCGCGAGGGCCTTGATGGTTTCTTCAAGCGCTGGGTAATGCTTAAGGGGGGTGGCACCCGACAAGATGTCCGTCAGGTTATTCGATTCGACACGCTGAAGAATCAGTGCGGAAAGGAGGTTGCCGGCCTCATGAGCTTTGTCTTGACCTAAAGTGAGTAAAAACGGAGAGATGCCGTTCGCGACCATCATTTTCGACAGCATCTGATGCTTATCAATCTCGGCTTCTCGGTTCGTAAAGCCAGTAGTAAACTTGCTCAGTTGCGTGATTTGGTCTAATAGAGCGAACTCGTGTGACTGTTCCATTGTAATCTTGAGTTCAAGCGGATCACTCTTCGTCATGAAGGGTACGGGTACAATTTGATCTTTATCGGTGGCTATAATTTTGGATCTAGCCTCCATGTATTCGCTGAGCTTCTCTAGAGACTGCTGAGCATAATCGTACCGGGATGCCCATTCGTTTACGTCTATCTCAAGCTCTCGGTTCAAAAGGTCAACACGATCCCGAAGTCGGCGAGCCTCCTTTTGCCGACCATCATCCTCGGCATCTATGCAGGCATCGTTGAGTCGGGCAATCTCTAATCCCTTCTTGCGGATCGTGTACGCCAAGTTGTTCACGGCAGCGATCTGTCCGAGGAGATGGGCAGGGCCAGTAATCCAAAATCTGCATAGGCCACAACGCTGTCCCCCTGGAACCGGGCCGTACTTGTTCTGAGCAGAGTTTTCAAGCGCTCCCCCATTACTGCAGGAGGTGCCAGGGCAGATGCCGTCGGGGTTAATTGTCCAAACCCCGTCACCTAGCATGAGGGCGTCTATGCCTGCCCCTGTACCAGCGCCTGCTGGAGTCAATAAGAACGGAGCCAGCTCTTCCAGCGCCTCGGTAAACAACTCAGAGCCTACGAAATCTTGGTTGTTTATCATCTGCTCATGCGCAGCCTCAAGATATTCCCTGAGTTTTGCTGGGCTATACTTGAGATAGTGGAGTGTGGTGACAAGAACTTGATGGTCAGCCACAAACATCTGTACAACTTCAAGGGGGACGCCTGCCTCAATAAGGTTTGTGATGCCGCTGACTCTGAGCGAATGTAAATCCACAATCCATTTGAGGCCGCCACGTGCGTTCTTAGTGACGAGTTTGAGCTTTTGTCCGTACTTTTTGAAGATCCGTTGCTCCGTTACGCCCAAGAGCTTGGTGTAGAATCTGGCGAGCTTTTGATAGTCAATAGGTAAGCGGGGGTCAGGCTTAGTGGGATCCCGGAATAAAGGGCACACCATAGGCCCGTCAACAACGTTGGGACGATTCAACTCTCTTACGTCGTCTTGATAGTATCGATACTCTAATGGAGCTTTAAGAGGCGGGAGATACCGATCTTGCCAAGTTTTTTGTGCAGTCAGAATCTCCTTTAGCTTAGGTGATACATAAGGTATCGGATAGCCTGTGTTCTTGGGGTGATAGAGTCCCGCCTTGCTAGTGTTGATCCAGGCAACAAGGTTCTCAGTCCCCCGAAAGCCATCGTTATGAAGTCTAACTACTCCCTGATCGCGGCCCCTTATTGCGTATTCCGATGAGTTAGTTTTATAACTATTTGTGAAAGGGTCGTAGACGAATTCGTCAAGTTCCCCAGAGTCAAGCCAGCGGCCTTGATGACTGCGTATCGGGAGCTCAAGAATTGTATATAAACAATGCGCCAATCCTGGATAAAAAACCCGAGTATGCTCGCCTGTAGTGTTATCGACGACCAGCACCTCCGCCCTTGCGTAAGATTTCGGAAATGCGTAATCGTCTTCACTTATCGCGGCTTTCATCTCATTGATAATATAGGGCGGCAGGGAATCACGGAAAGTGCGGGCATTTGTTGCCGTCTTGCCAAAAGAGTCAGTATTGAGTATCGGCTCGGGAAATAGGCTTAGCTCGTGTCGATTGGTACTGTCGAGGTAATCGCGTGTCCATGTAAAAAATTGGCGCACCATGGCCAGGTTAGCGTTTCGATTCCGAGGATCTTTCAAATTGCCGATCAGAAACTCAAAATACGTGTTCTTATTTAAAAGACGAGCATCATAGATATGTGCTCGTCTCTCCAATTCCCATGGAGACAAAGGAGGGGAGTCGAGGGTAAAAAGAAAGTCACCTAGCCGATTAAGGACGTCGATGGGCGTCGTGACCCGGGCAGTGGTTCGAGACTTGACAAATAGTCTGAAACATTCTGCCCAGTTCTCCAGGTTCGGACGTTCTGCAGTCATCCACGTGAATAGTCCGTCCGATCTTGAACGCGTGTCTCCCCAGCGACTTTTACGTTCGCCCCGCTCCAGGGCAACGGCTTTATCAGGACATGCAATGTTGAAAGCCCTCAGGAAGGCAAGGCACGAGGTTCTGAGCCTGCCTTGGTGATTGCGCAATACCTTGGGTCTGCCTCTTGACGCATATTCCTGCTTTAATACTTTGTCGACCGAAATTTCAAATTGTTCAATAAGCTCGGGGGAGATATCGTCTATTCCCCTCATCGTCGAGCTAGCGAAACAGTTGATGACGAGGGTGTAACATCTATCTGCGAAACTCAATGTCTTGGGTGGTACGTAAATTGTTTCCGCTAACCCTTGTTTGGTTGGGCAATAGGAGGGGGCTGCGAATAACGCCCATTTATTATTGTTCCTCCACGCTCTTATGTCGAGCGGAAAGAGTAGGTAGTCGCTATCCCATAGATAAGTCAGGAATTCATGGTAGCGGTAGTGCGAGCGGCTGTTCTCAATACATTCGGTGTTCAGAAGAGTCACTATGTGATCCAAGAACTGTTGGCTAGATGAAAAACCTGATGACAGGTCGATAATGCTCTTCGCCATCACGGGTTTCATGAGCCTGATAGCAGCCACGGCTTCATCGCGATTCGTTGGTTGAAAAGCGGTGAGCAGCTTAACCTGATCTTCCGTTGAGATTTCACCCATCTCGGAGAGAAGCACCGCACCCCTCGATTGGGTTGAGAGCATCTTTTGCACGAATTCAGTTTTTAGATATCTGGGGCCGCATGATGACCCAGATTTTGAGTTTCTAAAAACGGGGCTGAAGCCCGCAGTCATCCCAGTTGACTCATCAATTGCTAGAATACTTTCGCGCCAGTACACTGCAATTCGTTCAGCCTCGTACGACGCTATCAGATCTCTAAGTTTTTCTAGGCTGAGGTCGTCCGTCAGTGCTACCTGCCTTGCGCTGGTATTCAGTTTTACTATCTTTCCACTGATCGGGGCCTTGAATGAAAGCATAGGCATACTATTTTCCGCCAGAAATTCTTTTCACGGATCTGCAAAAATCTGGAATGCTTTCGGCCAAGCGTTTTTGGCCTGCCTCCAACTCTTGACGTGCAACTTCAATGTCTAGGCTATAGTAGACTTCAGTTGAGGAGATATACGCGTGTCGCATGATTATCTGAGTTACCTCCTTGCTGAGCCTCAGATGAGATGCACAGAAGTAACCAAAAAAATGTCGTGCGCCATGCGGATTAACTCCCTTTTGGCTGCCTTTGAGTCCTATTTTGGCGGCACAGCGATAAAATGACTTGTCCATATTCGCCATTTTCATAGGTGCGCCGAACCCTTCTCCTTCTTTCGTGTTTACAAAGTAGTAGGGGTGCTCATCCCGTACATGGTTCCTGTACTGCCGCATGTACTCAGTGTGCAGATGAGCGAAGTACTCCCCTATCTCAGGTATTAGCCACTGTAGAGTTGCTTCTTGATTGTCATTTTCAAAAGTCATCCCCTTCCAACCCGCGTGAAGGGGATGATCTGAGTCAAGCTTGTTGCGAGGCCCCAAGTTGTATCGCTGTTGAAGGAACTCAAGCCGAGTGCCTTTCTGTTTACCAGCGTACTTTTCGTCCCATTCGTACACGCCCTCAATTGGATCCGCCAGACGTACCACCGCTACACCATTTCTGATCCTTATATCTGTGACGTACAGATGGAAAGGCTCAGACTTCCTAAGTCCACCAAAAAATATCAGCAATAGAAAAAGTTTATCTCTTGTTGATGAAGTTGACCTTATTAGATCCAGCACCCTATCAGCAGGGAAGTGCTTGGGGATTCTGTTCTTCTTGTTCTTTTTTCGTGGTACTCCCCTGGTTCTGACGGCAACTAAACCTTGGGCTTCCTGAGTAAATTGCTGAAGCTGGAAGTTTCTATCCCATGTTTTTTTGATCGCCATCTTAGAATTGAGGATTTGCTGTTCCTTTATGCCAAGATCGGACAGCAGCTTCATTTCGATTGGATTAATCGGGGTGTGATCGAAGTTACTTGCCGCAAAGTCGGTAAATTCCAGCGCATAACGATAGTCGTCAATGGCGGTGTTTCGGCTTACCGGTGTCCAACCTAGTTGGTTATTACCGAACTGCCTGGCTTCAAAGAAGCGCAGCACCATTCGTTCTAGCTGCTCTGGAGTCAGCGGCTGACCTTTCTCAACGATCATGTAGAAATCGTATAGGCGGCCCAGGGCTTTTACGGATTTTTTGATTTTCTGGGGGCTGGCCACTTCGACCAGCATCTGCTCACGCGTCCACGCTAAGCATAGGAGACTCACCTCGCCGTCCTCAAGGACAAGCACGGGCATAGCGCCCCCTGTGGCTCCTTCGGCGACGTTGATTGAGATGACTAGGTGAAGTGTCCGCTTTGCCATGCGTGTCCCAGTATACTAGTAGAGGGTCATGCAGGTGTAGGACAGGACTGCCGAGTTGTCAAATTTTGCCTTTAGATCAAGGACTTAGAGACGGTTTAGGCATATATTGATGATTTTTGAAGCAGCTCAGGTTTAAATAGTTTCACTAGTATAGGGTCTATAACGATGGCGAACATGAAGCCGCGCGCGGCGTTGGCCCAGTCGGCGCCGATGGCCAGGACGCTGGCGATGTCGAAGGCGCTGACGATCTTGCCGCTGGCGCCGAGCTTGATCTTGTCCCGCAGGTTCAGGCCCACCAG
>Ga0307408_100000893_pt1 | contig 23439 bp, 21 predicted proteins | sample 322Cmetagenome_FD_202116 | JGI IMG/M metagenome (GOLD analysis project Ga0307408, IMG submission 202116) | Maize rhizosphere microbial communities from greenhouse at UC Davis, California, United States - 322HYB-C-3 | ecosystem: Host-associated > Plants > Roots > Rhizosphere > Soil | place... | reverse complement strand
CCCAAACCATGCGCGCGGCCGCGGCCCGCGCACGCCCCACGAATCGGCTCGCCAAACGAAGGGCTTCAGGTCGCCGGCCAACGGCCGGAAATCCGCACGTTCATCGATCCGACGAACGCGCGATTTTTCCGCTGTACGGGACGCGCAGACAGCGGTCGAGCTCGTTCGCGAGCATCCGCGTGCGCGCGCGTCGCGAGCACGCCGAGGCGAACTGCGCGTCGGGCAGCCTCGCGTCGCCCCGCGCAAGGCGCGCGACGAAATCGGGAATGACGCGCAGAAGCTCCGAGCTCGAGTCGAGGCGCGCGCTTGCATCGGCGCCCGCGCGGCGCATCAGGTCGCCCGTGTCGCCGGCGGGATCGGTCAGTGCCAGAACCGGCCGTCCGGCGCGCAGGTATTCGTAGGCCTTCGCCGGAATCTGGCTGTTGCAGTTGGCCGCCTGCATCAGCAGCAGCCCATCGACGTCCATCATCTCGCGTACCGCTTCCGCGTACGGCACCGGCTGCGCGAGCGTGACGATGTCGGCAATGTCCTCGCGCGCGGCAAGTGATGCGAGCAGCGCGTCATAACCGCTCGCGCGGAAGCGAAACTCGACGCGGCGCGCGTCGAGAATGCCGTCGCGCTTCAGCTTGCCGAGTGCCGCGAAAAGCGGGGCGGGATCGCGCTCGGAAGGATAGACGATGCCGCTATGCAGGATGACGGTGCGCTCGCGCGGTACACCGGAGTTCGCGCCCACTGCGGCCGCTGCCGACACCTCCGGATTTGCGCCGGCCGCCGCGAAAACCTCCTCGTCGTAGCCGTTTTCGACGAGCGCGTAGCGTTCCGCCGGAACATGCGGATAACGCTGCCGGTAATCGCGAATCGCGCCGGGCGACGTGAACAGCGCGCGCGCACAATGAAGCAGCGCGCGCTGCTCGATCCATTCGAAGCTGCGATGAATGCGGGGGTCGGCCGGGTAGCCGTCCTGTGCCATCGGATCGCGAAAGTCGGCGATCCAGGGCAAACCGGTCAGGCGCCGCAGCGCGAGCCCGACCAGGTGCGCGGTGGCGATCGGATACGTCGAAAAGATCACGCCGATCCGCTCTCTCCGGATCAGCGACAGGCCGCTCGTCACCGCGCCCGCAAACCAGGACGACCAGCGATCGGGCAGCGCGAGCAGCGCCGGGTAGCGGCCGCGAATCGACAGATGGCGCGCGGTGTTGAGCGCGAACGCGCGGTGCACGGCAACGCCCGCGGGAATCTCGCGGACAGACGCCATGTCGACGTCGTCGTAGGCGCGGGGATGCGCGGTCAGCACCACGGGGTGCCAGCCGAACTCCGGAAGATAGCGGCAAAACCGCAGCGTGCGCTGGATGCCGCTGCTGCCGCGCAGCGGTGGAAAGTGATACGCGATCATCAGCACGCGGTTGGTCATCACCTGCCGTTCGCGAACGCATGCTCGAGCCACTCGACCGTCAGGCGCTCGACGTCGCCGCGACCGCGCGAAGACGAGCAGGTGTGATCGGCGTCCGGCAGGTCCCGCCGATCGAGCGTCGGCCGCGCGAGCAGCGCGATCCATTGCGCGTCGCGGCTCGCGTGCTCGGCGAATTCGCGTGCCGTGAGATCGCGTCCGCTCAGGATGACGAGCACCGGTCCCGCGAACCGGTCGAGGCCGTCGGCCATCCGCTGCTGGAAGCTGCGCGCGTCCCGTTCCGCCGCGCGCGATTTCGCGCCGAGCATCGTGAAAAGCGCGCCGGCGAAAGAGCGCACCGCGCCGCCTGCGTCGACGCCGCCGCGCACGAGCTTGCGCCAGAACGCGGGATCGAGCACGCGTTCGCGATAGTAGTGCTTGACCTGCGCGCGCGCGAGCGTCGCATCCGAGCGAACCCACGGATTCAGCAGCACCAGACCGGCGATGCGCGGATCGCGGCGCGCATCGCAATACATGAGGGCCGCGGATGCGGCGTCGCAGAGTCCGAACAGCACGACACGCTCGAGCGCGCACGCGCGGCACAGCTCGTCGATCGCGGCCGCGATGTCGTCGTCGAGCTCGGTGAACGCGCGCATCGCGCCGGTCGCGTCGCCTGCCCCCCGGTGATCGAAGCGTAGCGCCGGATAGCCGGCAGCCGCAAGCGCGCGGGCCAGCAGCACGAATTGCCGGTGACTTCCCGCCCGGTACTGCGGACCGCCGACGACGATGACGACGCCGACGGGCTTCGCCGCATCCGGCAGTGCAAGCACGCCGACCAGGTGCTCGTCCGCGCACGGGAACGACACGGCACGTTCCGCGTAGGCGCCGGCCGCTCCGAGGCTGGCGCCGCGCTCGCGCGCGGAAAGCCCGATGTCGCTCATTGCCGCCTTTTCGTGCTCACGAGCGCCACTCGGACAACACGGCGGTCGTCGCGGCGACGAGCGCGCCGGCCTCCGCAATCTCCTGCGTTTGCCAGAACGGCAAGCCGTTCACCGCCTGGCCTCGGACGTCGTGCCCCTGCCCGCGCCACGCGTCGATGCGTACGCTCGAGGCAGGCGTGAGGCTCGCATCCTCGCCGCCTGCGATTTCCAGCCAGGCGATGCGCGAGGGTGTCGGCGGCGGCGTCAGCTCCGCGTTTTCAAGGCCCGAGGCGAGCGCCGCGCTCATGCGATAGCCGGCAATTTCCACCGTCTCGCCGGCTGCGAAGCGCGCGTGCAGTTCACGCGTGCCCGACCGATCGGCGGTCGACGCGTCGAGGAGACGGCTCGCGACGTTGAGGCGCAGCCATTGCGTCAGATGCTGGCGGCCGGAGACGACCGGCTGCCACAGCACCAAGCCCACCCGCCCGCTCGCGCGCATCGCGACCGCGGTTGCAAGCAGGCAGCCGGCGCGCAAGCCCCAGAGCACCGGCTCGTGTCCGGTTTCACCGCGCAGCCAGTCACGCGCCTCGTCGACGTCGGCGAGCCAGCGCTGCCAATCGGCATCTCCGAAATCGCCGTCGCTGTCGCCGCAACCCAGGAGATCGACCTGCAGAACGACCCACCCGGAGGCCGCGAGCGCGCGCGCCTGCAGCGCCGCCATGCGCCGCGACTTGTTCATTTCCTCGCACAACGGATGGACGTACAGGACCGCGCCGACCGGCTTGCGATCGGGCGCGTGCAGAACGCAGAAGCGATTCCCCGGCGTGAAGCGAAGGAAGAACGGGCGCGGCCCGGAGACGGTACTTGTCACGCGCCGAGCTTGGATTCCACGAGCGCGACCAGCGACTTGACCGTCGCAAAGGCCGAGCCGTCGAGCTCGTCGTCGGCAAACGTGACGCCGAAGCGCTCTTCGAGCGTGCCGATCACCGACACGACGGCCATCGAGTCGAGCTCCGGAATGCCGCCGAGCAACGGGGCATCTTCTGGCAACGCGGCCACCGACCGCTTCAGGTTCAACGTGTCGTCCAGCACCCGCACGACTTCCTTGTACGTATCCAATGCACGATCCTTCCGTTCGTGGCCGCAGCGCGCGGAGCGCGCCGCGGTGGTCTCGGCCAGTATATATTCGCGTCGGACCGGGCTCCGTTCAGGGACAGCGGGAATTGGCATCGATCTCGCTTGCTCCTGCCGCGCCCCTCGATTCCGTGACCCCGACCGATCTGTCCGAACACCCCGTGCGTGCGCGCGTCGAACGCCACGCCAACCATGCGGCCGCCGACGCCGAGGCCCGCGTGGCGCCGCTCGGGCTGCCGCGACTTCCGGTGCTCGGCTGGGCCGCGTTCAGCGGCGCCCGTACCGCATCCCTGCCCTGCGTGCTGGAGCTACCGGGCGTCACGCTGACCAGCAGCGGCCGCGCCGCGATCGCGCTCGCGCTGCGCTCGCTGGGCCTCGGCAATGGGGATCGAGTGCTCGTGCCGACGTACCACTGCCCGACGATGATCGCACCGATCGTGGCGGCCGGAGCCAAGCCGGCGTTCTATCCGATCGACGCGACCGGCGCGCCTTGGCTCGAGGTGATGGACAAGACGACCCACGACGTCCGGGCGATGATCGCCGCGCACTACTTCGGCCTGCCGCAGCGCATGTCGAAGGTGAGGGAATTTTGCGACGAGCGCGGCATTGTGCTGATCGAGGATTGCGCACACGCGATGTTCGGCGAGGTGCAGGGCATGCCGGCCGGGAGCTTCGGCCACTTCGCAATCGCAAGCCTTACGAAATTTTTTCCCACGATCGATGGCGGTTGCCTTGTTGCGAAAGATCCGCACCGCCGCGGCGCACTTCTTCATTCCCGAACGGTACGCGACGAATTGAAGACGGCTGCAAATGCAATAGAGATGGGCGTCGAACAGCGACGGCTCCCAGGATTCAACACGCTGTTCGGTGCCGCGTTCGCGATCGCCGGCCGGCTACGCAAGGCAAGGTCCGGCGATGGCGAGGATCCCTCTATCGACCGCAACGGAGTCAATTCGCGCGACTGGCTCAAAGACTTCGCCGAGGATGCTGTCGCATGGCGGCAGCCGTCGAAATGGACCCGCTGGACCGTCCGGCACGTCCATCGCGAGCGCATCATCGCAAACCGCCGGCGCAATTATCTGCAACTCGCGAAGCTCTTGGCGGACCTTCCCGGCACTCACGCGCTGGTGCCCAAGCTGCCCGACGCCTGTGCACCATATGTTTTCCCGTTGTGGGTCGACGAGCCGGATCGCACGTATCAGCGTGTGCGCGCTGCCGGCATTCCCGTGTTTCGCTGGGACGAGCTGTGGCCGTCGACGCCGACGCTGGTCGGCGATTCCGGTTTCCAGTGGTCGATGCACGTCTTCCAGATCGGCTGTCACCAGGACCTGCGCCCCACCGACATCGCGCAGATGGCGAACGCGCTACACGCGATTTTCGGTTGACGTGGCGCCACCCGGTGCGTCGGCAAGCGATGCCGGCTCCGTTTTCTCTTCGCGCTGACGCATTCGGCTTCTTGCATGCAGGCGCTTGACCCACGGCCAGCGATACGCGTTGACGTGGTAGAGCGTGCGCACGTCGCTCGTCCAGCGCAGGTGCCAGTCCATCACCTTGCCGTAGAACTCGATGCTCCGGATGGCGCCTTCGTCGAACAGCGCCCGGAAATAGGCGAAACGCAGAAGAGAGGCGGGCGAAACGGCCCGCAGTGATTCGTCGTACGTGGTCTTGAGCACGACGAGCATCGGTCCGTCCACCACGCACAGGTCCATCGCGACGACGCGATCGCCGAGCCAGTAGCGGTAGATCCGTCCGGCGCCGCGCGCGCAGAACGCTTCGAAGACACTGCGATAGAAGCGTCCCTGCGCGTTGCCCGCCCCGATGGCAGTCCCGCCCTGCGCTTTCCATCCCGCGCTTTCGAGCCGGCCATACTGCGCGATCGCCTCGGCCACGCCTTGCGGCTCCGTGACGCAGTCGAACCGGGGGACGGTGCCGTCCTGTTCGACCTTCGCGAGCTGCTTGCGCACGTTCTGGCGCAAGTTCTTGCCGCGCGCCAACCAGTACGCGTCGAACGTTCCTTCCACCGCGACGCGGGCGGTGTCGACGTAGTCGAGTGTGCCGAGCGAGGGCGTATCGGTCGGGCGCGCGCGAATGGCCGGGTCCTGCTGCGTGAGCGCGACCGTCAGCGCTAATCCGGGCAATGCGGGCATGAGGGACCGCGCGAGAGACGCCAGGTCAGGCGTGGTCCCTGCAACCAGCGCTCCCAGCGGGAGCTGTGCGGGCTGGAACGTTTCCCACGTACCAGCGCGCTTGCGGACGAACAGACCCATGGCGACAGGCTCCGCCGGGCTGCCACCGATGGCCAACAACTCGCGGCCCGCGCCGAATTCGGTCAGCGCGGGAAGCAGGAAATCGGAACGAAGGAAGGGTAACGCGCCCGACTGCGCGCACAGCGCATCCCACGTGCGCGCTACACTTGCAAAGTGCGCGACAGGATGAAGCGTCCAGTTCGCCGCACGCGCGTCATCAGCCATGCCGCGATTCTATTCGACGCGGCACGGCCGTTTGTGACCGATTCGATCGTGCGCCCATTCGGGCCGGTAGAATTCATTCGCACGGCGATTCATCGCCGCGCAACAGCGTGTGGAGTACAGCGTGCAACGCATCGGGCGTAACCGTTCGGAATGACTGAAGCAGTCCTGCTCCACGAGCTCGTGCAAAATGCGGCCGCACGCGCGGCCGACGGCGTCGCGCTGTCGGTGCGCGGACAGCATGCGACGTACTCAGAACTCGCCGATGCAATCGAACGTGTTGCCGCAGGTCTCGTCGGGCTTGGATTGCAGCGCGGCGAGCGCGTCGCCGTCTATCTCGAAAAGCGCATCGACAACGTCGCTGCGATCTTCGGCACGTCGGCCGCCGGCGGCGCGTTCGTGCCGCTCAATCCGCTGCTGAAGCCGGCACAGGTCGCGTACATCCTGCGCGACTGCAACGTGCGTGTGCTCGTGACGTCGCCCGAGCGATTCGCGCAGCTCGAAGGCGCGCTCGCCGATTGCGGCGATCTGCGTCACGTGGTCGTCACGGGCGCGAGCGTCCCGTCGGGATCTGCAGTGCGGTTTGCGATTCGCTCCTGGAGCGAGCTCACGACTCCCGTTGGGGCACGCGGACATCGCGTCATCGACACCGACCTCGCTGCGATCCTCTACACGTCGGGCAGTACCGGCCGGCCGAAGGGCGTCGTGCTGTCGCATCGCAACATGGTGGCCGGCGCGAAAAGCGTCGCTTCGTATCTCGAGAACGCGGCAACCGATACGCTGCTCGCCGTGCTTCCGCTATCGTTCGACGCGGGCTTCAGCCAGCTCACCACGGCGTTCCATGCGGGTGCGCGCGTGGTGCTGCTCAACTACCTGCTGCCGCAAGACGTCATAAGGGCGCTCGCGCATGAGCGCGTCACGGGTCTTACCGCCGTACCGCCACTCTACATGCAGCTCGTGCAAGCCGAATGGCCGGCGCAGATCGACGAGCACCTGCGCTACTTCGCCAACACGGGCGGGCGCATGCCGCTCGAAACGCTGACGGCATTGCGCCGCAAGGTGCCGCGCGCGAAGCCGTTTCTCATGTACGGGCTGACCGAGGCATTCCGCTCGACGTACCTGCCGCCGGAGGAAGTCGACCGGCGTCCCGATTCGATCGGCAAGGCGATTCCGAACGCGGAGATTCTCGTGTTGCGCGACGACGGATCTCCGTGCGAGGCCGACGAGCCGGGCGAGCTCGTGCATCGCGGCGCGCTCGTGGGCATGGGGTACTGGAACGACGCCGCGAAGACGGCCGAGCGGTACAAGGTTCTACCGGGGCGCGAGGCGGGCTTCGTGCTGCCGGAGATTGCCGTGTTTTCCGGCGACACCGTGCGCCGGGATCGCGACGGCTACCTGTACTTCATCGGGCGCCGAGACGAGATGATCAAGACGTCGGGCTACCGCGTGAGTCCGACCGAAATCGAGGAAGTGCTCTACGACACCGGACACGTCGACGAGGCGGCGGCGTTCGGGATCGCCCACGACACGCTCGGGCAGGCGATCGTTGCGGTCGTCACGGCGAAGGGCGCGACGGTCGAACCCGCCGATCTCGTCGCCGCCTGTCGCGCGCGATTGCCCGCCTACATGATTCCCGCGGCGATTCACGTCAGCGCGGAATCATTGCCGCGCAATCCCAACGGAAAGATCGACCGGCGCGCACTCGCGATGGAATACGCCGAACGTGGCGTGTCCGCGGTGCCTTCAGCATGACGCTGGAAGCGGCGCGCGCAGGCTCCGGCGTGGAAGCGAGCCGCGCTCCGCGTGACGCGAACGGCGCATTGGGCCCGCTGTGCCGCGGCCGGCATCGCTTTACCGATCCGGCGCTCGCCCGGATCGCCGACGATCGCGGACTCGGGGCTGCCTGGGAAGAAGGCTTTCGCCGCCACGGTTGCGACGTCGTCCATCGCGTCGAGGGCGATTTCGCCGTCGCGCTGACCGATGCGCAAGGGCGCCGCTTTCTTGCCGTCGACCGCTTTGCGATCCATCCGCTTTGCTATGCGATGCGTGATGGCGCGCTGGCCTGCGCCGAACGCGCGGACGCGCTGGCGGAGGATCACGCGGCGATCGACCGGCAGGCCGTTGTCGACTACCTGTATTTCCACATGATCCCGGCGCCGCGCACGATCTGGCGTGGCGTGTCCCGCCTGCCCGCCGGTCATTACGCGCTTGCGGACGGCGACGACGTTCGGGTGGCGCGATGGTGGAAGCCGCAGTTTGTCGAAAATGCGGCCGCACCGCGTGGCATGCTTGCTACCGAGTTTCGCGACGCGCTGCGCAGCGCGGTAGCGAAGCAGATCGACGGCGACAACGTCGGCTGCTTCCTGAGCGGCGGCACTGACAGCTCGAGCATCGCGGGGCTCGTGGGCGAAATCACGGGCAAGCCTGCTCGAACCTACTCGATCGGCTTTTCGGCAAGCGGCTACGACGAAATGGAGTACGCGCGCATCGCAGCGCACCATTTTCGATGCGATCATCACGAGCTCTACGTCACCGCGCATGACGTCGTCGACGCCATCCCGCGCGTCGCGGCGCACTACGACCAGCCGTTCGGCAACTCGTCGGTCGTGCCGGCGTATTACTGCGCGAAGCTCGCGCGCGACACCGGCGTCGACGTGATGCTCGCCGGTGACGGCGGCGACGAGCTCTTCGGTGGCAACTCGCGCTATGCGCGCCAGCGGATTTTCGACGCGTACCGGCATGTGCCGCCGTCGCTCCGCGAACACGTGCTCGAGCCGGCGCTGCTCGGCATGCCGGGAATGCGCCGACTGCCCGGACTCAAAAAGGCCGCGAGCTACGTCGAGCAGGCGCGCGTACCGATGCCCGATCGCATGCAGATGGGCAATCTCGCGATGCACGTCGGTTTTGCCGAACTGCTGGCGCCCGAGTTCCTGGCCGGCCTCGACACTGCCGAACCCGGTCGTCTGCAACGCGCCGTGTACGGGGAAGTCCCGAGCGCCTCGTTGATCAACCGGATGCTCGCCTACGACTGGCGATTCACGCTGGCGGACAACGATCTGCCGAAGGTGGTCGGCGCCACGGCGGTCGCGGGCACCGGCGTACGCTTCCCTTTTCTCGACGACCGGGTCGTGGACCTGTCCCTGCGCCTGCCGCCGAATTACAAGCTGCGCGGACTCGAGCTGCGCTGGTTCTTCAAACAGGCGTCGCGCGGCTTCCTGCCCGATGCGATCCTGCGCAAGAAAAAGCACGGCTTCGGACTGCCGTTCGGCGTGTGGCTGACCGGCCATGCGCCCCTGAAGGAGCTTGCGTTCGAGTCGGTGCGCGCGCTCGGCCGGCGCGGGATCGTGCGCCCCGACTTCGTCGAACGGCTGCTTGGCCGGCATGTGCACGAGCATCCGGCGTACTACGGCGAGCTCGTCTTCATCTTCACGATGCTCGAACAGTGGCTGGCAGCGCAGCGGCCGTCGACAGCGTCATGAGTGCGTCCTTCCCCGTCCAGAACGGCGAGCTGATCGTGGGCGGAATGCCGCTTACAAAGCTCGCGGCACGCGTTGGTCGAACGCCGTTCTACGTCTACGACCGGCGCATGCTCGACGCGCGGATGCGGGAACTGCGTCAGGCACTGCCGGATGCGGTGGAGATCCACTACGCGGTCAAGGCAAATCCGATGCCGGCGCTGATCGGATACATGGCCTGCCTCGCCGATGGGCTCGACGTCGCGTCGGGCGGCGAGCTGGCCGTCGCGCTCGATGCCGGCGCGAATCCGCAGTGCATCAGTTTCGCGGGACCCGGCAAAAGCGTCGACGAGCTCGCGCAGGCGGTGGCGGCCGGGATCCTGATCAACGTGGAATCGCTGCGCGAGATCCGCGTACTGTCCGAGCTCTCGCAACGCGTGCTTGCGAAGGCGCGCGTCGCCGTGCGCGTGAATCCCGATTTCGAGCTCAAGATGTCGGGAATGAAGATGGGTGGCGGGCCAAAGCAGTTCGGCATCGACGCCGAGCAGGTGCCGGGGGCGCTCGCCGAGATCGGCGCGGCTGGGCTTGCGTTCGAGGGCTTTCATGTCTTCAGCGGCTCGCAGAATCTCCAGGCGGCGGCGATCTGCGAGGCACAAACGCGATCGCTCGAGCTCGTCATGCGTCTCGCCGAGCATGCGCCGGGGCCGGTGCGCAGCGTCAATCTCGGCGGCGGCTTCGGCATTCCCTACTTTCCCGGTGACAAGCCGCTCGACCTCGCGCCGATCGGTGAGAACCTCGCGGCGCTCGCCGAGCAAGCGAAAACCGCGCTACCGGATGCACGGCTGGTGATCGAGCTCGGCCGCTATCTGGTGGGCGAGGCCGGCCTTTACGTTTGCCGCGTCGTCGATCGCAAGGTCTCGCGCGGCCAGGTGTTTCTCGTCACCGACGGTGGGCTGCACCATCACCTGGCCGCCTCCGGAAACTTCGGCCAGGTGATCCGCAAGAACTATCCGGTCGCCATCGGCAATCGGATGGAGGCATCCGACGTCGAGCAGGCCAGCGTCGTCGGGCCGCTGTGCACGCCGCTCGACCTGCTGGCGGACCGGATGCCGCTGCCCGTAGCGAACGAGGGCGACCTCGTCGTCGTGTTCCAGTCAGGCGCGTACGGGCTGACGGCGAGCCCGACGCGATTCCTGAGCCATGCCGAGCCAGGCGAGGTTCTCGTATAGCCTTGGTGCCGGCAAGTCTCCGCTCGCGATGAGACGGCAAGCGCCCGCGAGCCTGTCTGGCAGCGCCGCGCGCGGCGTGCTGTGGACCGGTACCGGACAGGTGCTGCGCCAGCTCCTTCAGATCGGCACTTCGCTCGTGCTCGTGCGGCTGCTCGTTCCCGAGGATTTCGGGTTGATCGGCATGGCAATGTTCTTCATCGGGATCGGGCAGCTCCTTGCCGACTTCGGCATGGGCGCCGCGATCATGCATTCGCGCACGGATGACCAAGTAATTTTGTCGTCGTGCTTCTGGCTCAACGTCGTCGTCGCAGCCGGGTTGGCTGCCGTGCTGCTCGTAGCGGCACCGCTCATTGGCGACTTCTACAAGCGCAGCGATCTGGTCCCGATCGTCGCGGCGTTGGCGCTCAATCTGCTGCTGTCAGGCCTGCTCGTCGTTCCGGCGGCACTGCTCACCCGCGACATGCGCTTCGCGGTGCTCGCGCGTTCGCAGGTGCTTGGAAGCCTCGTCGGTGCGGCCGCCGCGATCGTCATGGCATGGCGCGGCTTCGGTGCCTGGGCACTGGTTGCGCAGCCGTTGTGCGGCGCCGCCGCGACTCTGTCCGCTTGCACCTTTGCCGCACGCTGGTACCCGAGCTTCCAGTTCTCGTGGCGCAAGGTCGAGCCGCTCGCGCGCTTCAGCGCCGCGCTGCTCGGGACGAACCTGATCGGCTACATGAATCGAAACGCCGACAGCCTGCTCGTGGGACGTGTGCTCGGCGCGGGCCCGCTCGGTTACTACTCGATGGCAATCCAGCTGATGCTCTACCCGCTGCAGCAGGTCAGCAGCGTGTTCGTGCGGGTGCTGATCCCGACGCTCATTCACCTGCAGGAAGATTTGCCGAGGCTGCGGGCTGCGTATCTCAAAGCGGTCGGCTGCATCGCGCTCGCGACCTTTCCGATAATGGGAGGCCTCTTCGCGGTCGCCGATGACTTCGTGAAGGTCGTCTTCGGGCCGACCTGGACCGAGATGACGCCCTTGGTCGAGATCCTGGCATGGGTCGGCATGTTCCAGAGCGTCGGCACGACCGTCGGCACGCTGTATCTCGCTACCGGCAACCCGCGGCTGGCCCTGCGCGTCACGATGATAGGCGCCCCCATTCTCATCGGCGGCATGGCAGCCGGCTTGCCGTGGGGAACCATCGGGGTCGCGACCGGGTATGCGATCGCCAACGTGACCTTCTCGTACTACAGTTTCGCGACCGCATTCCGGCTCGTGGGGCTACCCCTTTGGGATTTCTGGCGCGAACTCGCCCCGCCGCTTGGTTGCGCGCTCGCGATGATCGCCGTGGTCATGCTCGCAGGCCAAGCGCTTTCATCGCTCGACGCGCCCTACCGACTGGGACTCTGCGTGCTGCTTGGCGTTCTGGCGTATATCATCGCGACGCTGTTCTTCAATCGCGCGCGCGTTGTCGAGATGATGACCATCGCGCGCTCCCTTCGCAAACGCGAGGCTTGATCGGCGTCCGGGCCTTCGCTTGTAGTGCACAACGGCGCCCGATGAACCGTGCGCGGGCACGAATCGGCTTCCCGCGGTCGGTGTCATGACGGCGCACCCTACGGCTTCTGCGCCAGCACCTCGAATTCATCGAGCAGGTTGAGCGCATCCGCGATGGGTCGAAGTCGCCAGTGCAGCACACTTCTTTCGATGAACGCGGCCGCGGTGCCGAGTTGCAGCAATGATTTCTTTCCCGCGGAAAGGAAAACGCCGCTGCCGTGCTTCCGTCGCACGGCAAATTCGTGCGACTGCAGCAGCCGCATCAGCGATTTTCGCGTGAAGTATTGCAGGTGCACGGGCGGGCAAAAATGTCGCCATTGCGGGCCGGCGATCCGGGCGCCGAGGCCGCTGCTGTTCAGCGTGTTGATCGCGACCCAGCCTCCCGGCCGCAGCCAACGGTGAACGAGGTCCATGACCTCGCGTGGCTTCTCGAGGTGCTCGACGACGTCCCACATCGTGATGAGATCGAACGATCCCGCCGCGAACGGATCGGCACTTCCGTCGCCGGTCTCGATTTCGATGCCGAATCGCTCGCGACCATAGGCGGCTGCCCAGTGCGACCGCTCGTAGCCCACAGCCTGCCAATCGCAATCCTTCGCGGCTCGCACCATCACACCGACCGCACATCCGAAATCGAGCGAACGTCCCGGCGCGCCGACGACCCGTTCGATTTCACGATACCATTGGCGGAATCCCGCGAGGCGCCGATCGATCGTGGCGAGATAGTCGTCATAGCCCTTCGCCGTGGCATCCGGTGCGGCATTGACATAAAACGATTCGTCGTACGCGTCCTCGAGGGCGCCGCTCTCGATCGCGTTGGCGACGAAGACGTGGCTGCATCTCCGGCATTCGCGAATCTGGTAGCCGCGACAAGTACGGAGGTCCTTCGTGTCCTCGGAGACACACACGGTGCATGGGCTGGGCATGAAGCAGAACCTTTGTGTGACGCGGTGTGGTCCCAAGCATGCAGATCGGGCGAAAGCACGTGGTTGCGATCATACGGTACTCGGAACCGCGACTCGCACCGGCGCAACGATTGCAACCGTGCCGTTTCCCGGCGCGTGCGAGGCGATCGAATCGATCGGAACTCCGCAGTGCGATCGATGATGTTCCGAGTGTTGCAGAAATGCCGGTCGCTGGCGCGAGCGGCCGCGGTGTCCAACCTCGCGGCTGTCCGCGCGGCCGGTGGAGTGGAAGAGGTCTTGCGGCTGCTCCAGGACGCCAACGGCGACGACGCCGTCGCGATCCTGCGTGCCGAAGGCGCCCGGATCGGGAGCAAGGCTCGCATCCTGCGCGGGATGATCGTTCACAATGCCGAACCCGGGTTTGCCAACCTGCAAATCGGCGACGGCTGCCACGTCGGCCGTGAAGTATTCCTCGACCTCGCGAGCCCGGTCCGCATCGGCAACCGGGTGACGCTTTCAATGCGCGTCATGATCATCACGCATACGAATGCAGGCGACAGCCGCTGTGGCCTGCCGACCCGCAGCGCCGGTGTCGACATCGGGGACGACGTGTACGTTGGCGCGGGCGCTACGATTCTGCCGGGCGTGCGCATCGGCAATTCCGCGATCGTCGGCGCGGGCGCGCTGGTCACGCGAGATGTGGAGGAGGCGACGACCGTCGTTGGCATCCCGGCGAAGGCGCGCATGCCTTCCTCGAGGAAGGTCTCGCGGCCACCGGTCGATTTCAAAGGCTGACACCATCATGCATGTGGCGCGCGTCCTCACGATGTGATGCTCAACACGCTTACCCATGACGAATGGGCGCGCTCGCTGGAAGTGCTGCCTGCATACCCGTTCTTTTGCGCGCCAGGGTACCTAAACGCTTGGGTTCGGCATCATGCTCCGCGTGCTCGCACCCGCGCTTTCTCCTTCCGCGAAGATAACGATGCCTGGCGTATCCTCGCGCTGGTCGAAACCAGATCGTCGCGCTTCGGCACCGTTGCGCTGGCCGCGGCGCCTGAGGGCGGCTACGGGACGGCAGGCCCCGGTTCGATGCGCATCGGATGGGTCGAGCGGGCCGTGCGCGAGCTACGGCGCTACCACACCGATCGCATCGAACTCGTTCTCGGGCCGAACGAGTACGCGGCATCACCGGCGGACGGCTCGTTCAAGGTACACGACCGGGCGGCATGGATTATCGATCTTTGCGGCGGCGCGCAAAGCTGGCTCGCGCGGCAGGTCGACAAGCGCGTGCGCCGGCAGCTTCACATCTGCGAAGAGGAAGGTGTCGCTACCACGCGGCATGGCATCGACGGCCTCGACGACTTCTATGACCTGTACCAGCGTGCAGTGCGACAGAGTGCGAATCGTGCTCGCTACCGCAAGGAGTTCCTTGCCGATCTCGTGACTGCGCCGAGCCCGGGGCGAGCGATTATCTACCTTACTCGCCATCGCGACCGCACTATCGCAGCAGGGGTTCTCCTTCGAGGCGGACGCGACGCGCTGGCCTGGATCGGTTGCTTCGACAAGTCAGCTGCGCATCTGCACGGAAATCTGCATCGGCACTACACGGTGATCCGCGACCTCGAAGCGGAGGGGGTCGTCGCCTACAATCTCGGCGCGGCCCCGAACCTGCCGGAGGTCGCTCGATTCAAGCAGAAACTCGGTGCGACGCCGCAGCCTTACACCGTCGTAACGTGGCACAACCCGATCCTATCGCGCATGCGACGGCTCATGCGGCGGGCGCCATGATCGATCGCTACCGGCTTCCGTTTCGCCTCGCCGCCGAGCCGCACTTCAACGTACCCGTGGTCATCATCCAGAGCGACGACTGGGGCCACGCATGCGTCGAGAGTCGCGACCAGCACGAGCGTATCCTTCGTGCGGGTGTCGACACCTCGAATGCATGGTCGGAAGACGCGTTCGAGGGCGACGCCGACGTCACCGGCCTGGCAGCGTTGCTCCGCGAATTTCGCGATGCCAGCGGGAGAAGCGCTCGCCTCACTCTCAACTTTATCGTCGCGCGCCCTGATTTCGAAGCGATCGAAGCCAGCGATTTTCGCGCTTATCGATCGACACCTATCCGGCTGGCCGGCGGAATCGCCGTCGCAATGCATGCAAAGGATTCCGACGCGGTCTTCGAGGTGCAATTGCACGGCGCCGAGCATATCGCTCCAGCGCGCTGGCTGCGACTGCTGCGGGCGGGAGCGCCGGATGTGAGCGCATATTTCGCGGCCCGGGCGATGCCGCCGCCGGGCGTTGTGGCGCGACATCCCGGGCTCGGGGCGGCCTATCTTCCGTGCCCGGATGCCAACGGCAGCGGCGTACCGGGTCCGGAGGAACGCCTGCTCGGAAGCATCCGCATCTTCGCAAGCCTCTTCTCCCGAAAGGCGCAGGGCTTCGTGCCCCCAAACCATGCCTGGGATGGGTCGCTGGATCATCTGCTATACCGTGAAGGTGTACGCCACTTGCAGGCTTGCCACATCCGTTACCCGACGTTCGCAGCGGCGGAGTCGGGTCAATGGCGTGCACTGCGCTCGGGTGCGGAACGCGGCAACGATCTTTGGCGGCAAACGCGCAACGTCGAATTCGAGCCGGTGGTTCGCCCGGATCATGTCGACGCAGCCATCGCCCGCGCATGTCTGCTCGTAGAGCGTGGCATCCCAGCCGTGATCAACACCCACCGGATCAACTACGTCGGAGCGATTCGATCCGAGCGCGCCGCTTGCGGCCGCGAACGCCTCGGCGACCTCCTCTCCGCACTGGTCAGGACGCGTGACGACGTTCGTTTCCTCGGCAGCGCCGAGTTCGACGCAGTCCTTCGCGGCGCGCATCCGGACATACGGCGCCGGCCGATCGCTGGCGTCCGCTCGCTCCCGACCGACGTAGCTCGGGCGACGCTCGGGCGCCAGCCCAGCGCCCGGCATTGAAGTTAATATCGCGCTGTCATCACCCGGGCACTCCCGCCATCCACGCGATTCTGCATGAGCGATCGACAATGCATCCTCGTCACCGGCGCCGGCGGGTTCATCGGCAGCCACCTCGTGGAACGCCTGGTGCGCGATGGGCACACGGTCCGCGCGTACGTGCACTACAACGCGCGCAATGACTGGGGCAACCTCGAGCTGATCGACGCTGCGGTGCGCCGCGAAGTCGAGATCGTCACCGGCGACATCGCGGACCCGTTTTCGGTGCGCCGCGCCGCCCAAGGCGTGCGGACGATCTATCACCTGGCGTCGCTGATTGCCATCCCGTACTCGTATGTCGCGCCACAGACGTACGCGGTCACCAACGTACTGGGCGCCATCAACGTGCTGCAGGCCGCGCGCGACGAGAACGTCGAGCGGGTCGTCCACACATCGACCAGCGAGTGCTACGGCACGGCGCAATACGTACCGATCGACGAGCGGCATCCGCTGCAAGGTCAGTCGCCGTATTCGGCGAGCAAGATCGGCGCGGACATGGTGGCGGAGAGCTACTGGCGCTCGTTCGGCCTGCATGTGGCGACGATCCGGCCTTTCAATACCTTCGGGCCGCGCCAATCGGCGCGCGCGGTCATTCCGACGATCATCACGCAGGCGCTGCGCGGCGGTCCGATCAAGCTCGGCTCCCTCGCGCCAACGCGCGACATGAACTACGTCGACAACACCGTCGACGGCTTCGTCGCGATCGGCAATCACGCCGCGGCGACTGGAGAAGTGATCAACATCGGGTCCGGGCGCGAGATCGCCGTGGGCGAGCTCGCCAAGCTGATTGTCAGCATGGTCGGCAGCCGCTCCGAAGTCGTCGAGGACGCGGCGCGAATCCGCCCGCCGGACAGCGAGGTCGAGCGGCTGCTGTGCGACAACGACAAGGCAGCGCGTCTCATCGGCTGGTCGCCGCGCGTCACGCTGGAAGACGGGCTCGCGCGGACGATCGATTGGATCGGACGCAATCTCGATCGCTACAAACCCGACATCTACAACGTCTGAAAGCGACAGATGCGAGCGGTCATCCTGGCGGGCGGCAAGGGGCAGCGACTGCGGCCGTACACGACGGTACTGCCGAAGCCATTGATGCCGATCGGCGACATGCCGATTCTCGAAGTCGTGCTGCGGCAGCTCGCACACGCTGGCGTCACGCACGTCACGATGGCCGTCGGGCATCTCGGCGAATTGCTGCAGGCGTTCTTCAGCGACGGCAAGCGCCTCGGCCTCGCCATCGACTATTCGTTCGAGGCGCGTCCGCTCGGTACCGTCGGACCGCTCACGCTGATCCCGTCGCTTCGCGGAGAGCGCGAGTTCCTCGTCATGAACGGGGACGTCCTGACGACGCTCGACTATTCGCGGCTGATCGCGCGGCATCGCGAATCCGGCGCCGCGGTCACGATCGCGACCTACCGGCGCGAAGTGCGCATCGACTTCGGCGTCATCGAGTCCGATCCGGCGTCGAACCTGTTGACGGGGTACGTGGAGAAGCCATCGTTCGATTACCGGGTCAGCATGGGTATCTACTGCTTCGACTCGAAAGTGCTGGACGGATTGCAGCCCGACACGTACTGTGACTTTCCCGATCTGATCAAGCGCCTGCTCGCCGCCGGCGAGCGCGTCGCGTCCTATCCGTTCGACGGCTACTGGCTCGACATGGGGCGTCCCGATGATTACGCGACCGCGATCGACGAGTTCGAGTCGCGGCGCGCCGAATTCCTGCCGAGCGAGATTGCACGATGACCACGAGCGCCGACACCCGCTGGAAAATTCCGTTGTTCGATCCCGACCTCGGTCCGGCCGAGGAGCAGGCGCTCGTCGATGTCATCCGGTCGAAGTGGCTGACGATGGGCGATCGCACGAAGGCGTTCGAGCGGAAGTTTGCCGAGGAGATCGGCGTGCCGGTCGCGCTCGCCTGCCACAGCGCGACCGCGGCGCTGCACATGGCGATGGCGGCACTCGACGTCGGTCCCGGCGACGACGTCGTCGTGCCGTCGCTCACGTTCGTCGCCACCGCGAACGCAGTGCGCTACTGCGGCGCGCGTCCCGTGTTCGCGGACGTCGCATCGCTTTCCGACTGGAACGTCGACGCGAAAACGATCGAGCGCGCGCTGACGCCGGCGACGAAAGCGGTGATGGTGGTCCACTATGCCGGCTACGCCTGCGACATGCCGGCGATCCAGGCGCTCGCGCGTCGCCGCGGCCTTGCGGTCGTCGAGGACGTCGCGCATGCCCCGTGCGTCAGCCTCGATGGCGTCGCGCTGGGTGCGTGGGGGGACATCGGCTGTTTCAGCTTCTTCTCCAACAAGAACATGACGACGGCCGAAGGCGGCATGGTGACGAGCCGCCGGCCCGAGCTCGGCCAGCGCCTCGCGTGGCTGCGCTCGCACGGCATGACAACGCTGACGCTCGACCGGCACAAGGGGCACGCATTCGACTACGACGTCGTCGCGCTCGGCTACAACTACCGGATGAGCGAGCTCAATGCCGCGCTCGGTCTCGTGCAGCTCGCGACGGTGCGTGAGCGCAACGCGCGGCGCGGCACGCTCGTCGCTGCCTATCGCGAGCGACTCGCGCGGATCGAGGGCCTGGCGGTTCCCTTCTCCGCGCATCGCGGCGAGGCGGCATTCCACATCATGCCGGTGCTGCTGCCCGAGCACGTCGACCGGACTTCGGTGATGGCGGCAATGCGCGATGCCGGCATTCAGACCAGCATCCATTACCGGCCCATCGACACGTTCACCGCGTACGTCGAGGCCGGCCTCGGTCCTTCGCCGCAGGTGCCACATACGCACGCGATAGGCGCGCGGATGGTCACGCTACCGCTGTATCCCGGCATGCGCATCGACCAGGTCGATCTTGTCTGCAACACGCTGCAGAACGCGTTGCGGGTGGCGTCGCCGGTCGCCAACTCGGCATGACGCGTGCGACCCCATCGAGCCCGGACACTTCCACATCGCACGCGCCGCCGCCAGGCGGCACCGAGCCCGCGCCGTCGCGGCCGCGCGTCTGCTTCATAGGCTGGGCCGATCACGTCCATCTCGAGCGGTGGGCGGGACACTTCGCACATGGCGATTGCGACGTCAGCGTCATCTCCGTGAGCGGCCTCGGGCGGTATCCGGACGGCGTGCGCCAATTCCGGATCGGCCTTCGCGGTCGCGGGCAGCGCTGGATCAAGCTGCGCTTGCGCCATCTGCTGTGGCGCATACGACCCGACGTCGTCCACGTGCACTGGGCACACTTCGCGGTGGCTGTTCGCAGCGTTTGGCGCGGGCCGCTCGTGGTCACTGCGTGGGGCTCGGACGTGTACAGAAGCGAGCAGTTCAGCGCGGAACAGTGGCGCGCGCTCGGCGAAGCGCTGCGCACCGCCGACCTCGTGACGTGCGATTCGGCGGATCTCGCGCAGAGGATCCGCGCGGCGCTCGGCGTCGGTGCCGAGCGGATTGCGCTCATCCAGTGGGGGGTCGACACCACCCTGTTTCACCCGGACGGTCCGGACCGCCGGGTGGAGTTCGGACTGGCGGGCCGCGAGGTGATTCTCAGCGCGCGGAGCTTCGCGCCCGTCTACAACCAGGAAACGGTGATCGCGGCGTTCGCCCAAGTACGAAGGCGGCGCCCGCGCGCGTTCCTGCTCATGAAGCGTTACGGCGGCGAGCCGGCTTATCTCGAACGCATTCGCGCCGATATCGCTGCGCGTGGACTGAGCGACGACGTCCGGATCCTCGACTCAATGCCATACGAAGAGATGCCCGCGCTTTATCGAACCGCAGACGTCATGATCTCGATTCCCTTGTCGGACGCGGCACCGATGTCGCTGCTCGAAGCGATGGCGGCGGGTGTGCCTTCGGTCGTGTGCGATCTTCCTTCACTGCGGGAATGGGTGCGTGAAGGCGAGACCGGCTCTCTGGTCGATGCACGGGACGCACAGGCGGTCGCCGCAGCGGTGTGCGCGATTCTCGAAGACCGGGAGCGAAGCGTACGACTGCGGCAGCGAGCCCGGGACCTCGTGGTGGAACGGGCCAGCCAGGCAGCGCACATGACCGTCATGGAACAGCACTATCGCCGGCTGGCACGGATTGGCTGAGCGCGATCCGACTAAGCGCTCGATTCCCGCGCTGCCGCGATCGCGGGAACGGGGCTCGCGGCCTCGGAGGCTCGCTTCTGCGCCTTCAGACTGTGTTCGAGGAGCCGACCTACTACGAGTGTGGCACCTATTAGGTAGTACGGAACATCGAAGAGAATGATGCTCAGGAAGGCTCCGCCGACGGCGAAGCCGACAATGCTGACCTGCATCATCAATCCATAGTGCCGGGCCCACGCAAGGTCGTGTCGATCGGCCGCTGTCCGGACGATTTTGCCGGCGTATCGCCAATGGCACACCAGCACCGTGAGATAGAGTGCCAGACCGACGAACCCATGGCTTCCAAGCGCCTCGAAATAGATGCTGTGCGCGACCTGCGGAGGAAAACTGGGATCCGGCGCATATCGATCATAGATCGGTTTCTTCGCAACCTCGTAGCCCGCGCCGAAGATGGGACGATCCCTGGCGATGTTGAGCATCGTTCCCCACGAATTCAGGCGCATGCCGGCCGAACTGTCGAGCTCGTACGTGCCTATGGTTTCCATCCGCCGATACCACTGCTCCGGCATGTACGCCAAGAGGAACGGCATTGACATGAACGCGACGATGATGAAGGTCAGCTTGTGGCGGCCCTTCAACCAGAGGAATGCACCCATCGCTGTGACCGCGAGCAGCGCCCCGCGCGAATAGCTGCCGAAAACGGCGACTGCGCAGAGAAGCATCATCGCAAGCAACATCCAGCGGACGGATCTGTAGGGACTGGTGAGCTGGAGGTATCGCAGCATCGGAACGATGATGACGAGCCCGACGGCAAGAGCGTTGTTGTCCTCGATGTAGCTGCCTGCCGGGCCCCATACCCTGAAGGCCCCCCCGGTTAGCAGCACGAACACGCCGCCTTTGACGCCGTAGTAGGCGAGCGAGATAACGATCACCCATATCAGCATGCGAAAGTGCTCGCGGGTCTGAATGAGGACAGGGATCATCAATACGATGAACAGCGTCTTGGCCATTACGAGCCATTTTTCGTACGCCTCCGCCGGATATAGGGCGGCAACAGTCGTGATAGTCGTCCAAATCATGAACAGGCCGAGCGCGATGCTGAGCGAGTTCACGGGTACCGAGCTGCGGCGCCTGGTGAACAGTGCGCCGATCAACGTCGTTGCACCGATGATGAGTGCAAAACTGAAATCGTATGCGTAACCCCATGTGAGCCGGTGCGGGTTCATCACGCTCAGCCATATATAGGCCAGCACGCCGAGATGCGGGCGATAGAGGATGAACGGTATCAACCCCAATATGAATACGAATAGCGCGATGTCCCTCATGAGCGGCAATCGAGGGCGAGCGGAATGAATCGGGCAAACATGCCACCGGAACTATTCTCCGTCACGCCACTTTCCTAGTTTTTCGAGCCGATTCCGTAAACCGGGCAACTGGTAGCCGAGGGCGTAGGCGCGCTTGGCATGCTTCAATGCGCGGTCGGCTTCCCCTACATCGAGAAAGGCGAGTCCGAGGTTGTAGTGGAAATTGCCGTCCTCGACGGGCGCCTTTTCCGCCATGTCCAGTTGCTGACGCGCGGCATCTTTTTTTCCCCATCGGGTAAGATGGATGCCGTAAACGAGGCGAACGGCGGAATCGTCCGCCCGGTAACGGATCGCGCGCTGGAAGTAGCAATCGACGGTCCATTGAGTACCCGGTGGCCGCATCGATTTGAGTTGCAGGGAGAGCTTCGACAGCGCCATCAACGCTCGCGGATGATTGGGAAAAACCCGCAACGTGTAATCGATGTCGTTCGCGACGAAGCTGGCTTTTCCGTTCTTGCGAAAGTTCTCGATGTCGGACGTGAAATGCACGCCCTCGACAAGATATTTGTTGTCCGCTGATGCCGTCCTGTAATCGAACGGGCCGTACGCGTTCCGGAATACGTCCCCGCAAGGCAAAACTTCCTGTGCGGACGCAATTGGGCAGTACGGTGCACCCAGCGAGATCGCGAGCCCGACAAGGGCCATTGCCGTTATCCTGACCATTCTTCCGGTTGCTTCCTCGTGACTAATTGTCGATAGGTGCATGAAGAGCGCCCAAAACATTCCGCCTCTTGCACTTCGCATGATGCAAGGTGGCCCCATCGATGGATGCTGCGAGAGTCGCGCGTAATCCGAGCAGCAGACCACCGCTTGCCCGCCAGCGCAATTCCATCGCCGTATCGCTTCTGCGATGGACGAGGCTTGTGGATCGACGCCCTGGCCTCAGCATTCTCCTGTTCCATCGCGTGCTTGCGGACCATGACCCCTTCCGGCCAGGCGACCTCACCGCAACCGAATTCGAGGCCATCATCGAGGTGCTCGCGAACAATTTTACCGTCCTTCCACTCGATGAAGCGGTGGCCAGACTCCAGGCGAATTCGCTACCGCGGGCCGCGGCGTCAATAACATTCGACGACGGGTACCGAGACAATCTCGAAGTCGCCACACCTATCCTCGCACGGCACGGGGTCACCGCCTCGATTTTCATCACCACCGGATTCCTGAACGGCGAATGGATGTTCAATGACCGAGTGATCGAAGCATGTCGGCGGACGAAAAGGACTTCAGCGGTATTTCGTCCCCTCGTGCATGAGTCCATCGATCTGTCGAGCGAGGCAGCGCGTGTCGCGGCGGCACACGCCATGCTCGACAAGGCAAAATACCTCGATTTCGACGCACGAATCGCCGCCGTTGCGGAACTGGAAGACCGGCTCGAGGTACAACTCGATCGGGGGCCCATGCTAGACCCGGACGGAGTGCGGCATTTGCGCGATGCCGGAATGGCGATCGGCGCCCACACCGTCGACCATCCGATCCTGACGAGGATCGACGACGCCTCTGCGCGGGCACAAATTCAGGAAAGCCGACAGCAACTCGTCGATCTGCTCCGTGAACCGGTCACGCAGTTCGCGTTCCCAAATGGGCAACCCGGGAAGGATTATGGCAGTGCTCACGTGCACATGGTGGTCGAATCCGGATTCGAATGCGCAGTCAGCACGTCGCCCTGCACCGCGAGACCCGGTATGAGCCTCTTCGAACTGCCGCGCTTCACGCCGTGGGATAAGGCGCCATGGCGGTTTGCGGCACGCCTTGCAATGAAGCGCGTACTGGACGGCCGGTAACAAGCGCGGTCCCCTGCCGCACCGCCTGCCGGAGCCCGCGAAAGCTGTCGAAGGGTTCAATGCATCACGGCGCCCAAGCCTCGACCTCCGTGATGCGTGAATACGTGGCGAGCGCACTGGCGACATTGACGCGAATGCGATCCGTGGTGACCGGCGCAAAGGTCACCGTTCGCTTG
>Ga0307408_100000892_pt1 | contig 23477 bp, 28 predicted proteins | sample 322Cmetagenome_FD_202116 | JGI IMG/M metagenome (GOLD analysis project Ga0307408, IMG submission 202116) | Maize rhizosphere microbial communities from greenhouse at UC Davis, California, United States - 322HYB-C-3 | ecosystem: Host-associated > Plants > Roots > Rhizosphere > Soil | place... | reverse complement strand
CATTCGAGCGCCAGTTTCCGGTCGAGCAGCGCGAACTCGCGGGGTGGCTGGTGGTCGAGATGCAGCGCGCGCAGAGCAGGGCAGGGCCTCGTGCGATGGACCTGCTGGCGCCTCGGCGGGAGGATTGATCAAGGGGAGAAACGCCTATACACAAACCACGTTTTCTGTGCTACGATGGCCGGGCCGTACAGATGCCGGGTGTTTCGGCAAAAATAATAGCGGTCCGTCCTTCGATGGCGGAGCCACCTCCAAAGAATCACAAGCCACCCGCGAGGTGGCTTTTTCGTTTGCCTGACAATTGCTCCCGCACCAATCCCGGTGTCAGGAGAAAATTAGATGGCAATGAAGGCGGTTCAGATCTCGACGTCGCCGGTTGGCGAGAACCATGCAATTGTTGTGGCGCTGCGTGAAGACGGCTCCATGTGGTCCCTCATCCTCCATAAGGGCGGCACTGTTGGCGGGGAATGGATTCGTATGCCAAGCTTGCCCCAACACAACGGCGACCCGGACAAGCCCGCCTGAAGGGCCCTCTCATCCCAAAGCCGCCCTGCAGCAATGCTCGGCGGCTCTTTTGTCTTCGCCTCCATAGCTCAGCAGGCAGAGCGCACCCTTTGTAAGGGTGAGGTCCCAGGTTCAAAACCGTGGTGGAGGCTCCAAGTTTCGGTGACAGCCGGCTGTGTGATGTCTCGGTGCATGCGCGGAGCCTCGCACCCGGGTCGACGGTGTCGACTCCCAAGACCAAGCCATCAGCCGCCGCCTGCGACGAGCGGGCTTCCGAATTCAATGCGAGGTGCGCGCGATGCTCAAGAGCCTTGCCTACTGCTTCGCGCTGGGCGCAGTCCTTGGGACGGTCGGCACGATGCTCGCGCTACATCTCTACGACCAGTGACGCTGGCAACGTTGCCACTCAACAGCACCCGCAAGCACCGCGAAACTTGAGCGCGTCTCGACCCGGGTAAAGGTCGGGGGTTTTCCGGCGACGAGCTCCCGGCGCCAATCCCAAGCAAGGAAGTAAGCCAGCCGCCCAGCGCCTACGGGCGTAAGTGCTATGGGCGCAACTGCCGCGCGCAGACGAAAGGGCGGCCATGGGACGCAAGTCAAAGCTGACAGAAAAGCAGTGGGAAGACATCGGCAAGCGCCTCCTGGCTGGCGAGAAGGCCAGGGCTCTTGCCCGTGAGTTCGACATCTCCGAAGCGGCCATCCGCGCACGTCTTTCTGCGCAGACCGCAGAAATAAAAACCGTTGCAAATCAAGTAGTTGCAGCGGAATCGGCGTTGAAGGCGCTCCCGATTTCTTCGCAAATAGCTGCGCTTAACCTCGCAGACGAACTGCGGGCGATCTCGAGCCATCTGGCAAGCGCGGCCAAGTACGGTGCGGCGAGCGCGCATCGGCTGGCAGGCATTGCGCACGACCAGGTGTCCAAGGTCGACGATGCGGAGCCGGAGAAGTCGCTCGAGGTACTGCAACGATTCGGCGTGCTGACGAAGCTATCGAACGAATCGGCTCAGCTGGGCATCAACCTGCTGAGCGCGAACAAGGAAATGATCAAGGAGTCCAACGCTGGCGGGGGGCAGAGCAAAGACGAGTTCCTCCAGGAGATCGTCAAGCACCTGCCGGACTGATGGCCGTCTCTCTGCAGACGAAGCGCGAGTTGGCGCGCTGGTACAAGCTCAACGACCACCCGGTTCAGCACGCGCTGGTTCACGACCAGGTGCGGTTCAAGGTGGTTCCCGCGGGGCGGCGCTCAGGCAAGACAGAGCGGGCCAAGCGGTACGTCGCCAAGCAGGCGATGAAGAACCCGGGCGAGCGCTACTTCATTGCGGCGCCCACGCGTGACCAGGTCAAGAAGATCTACTGGGCTGACATGAAGCAGCTCTGCCTGACGAGCATGGCCTCGAAGGCGCCGTCCGAGACGGAACTGATCATCTACCTAGACAACGGCACCGAGGTTCACCTGATCGGCCTAGACCGGCCGGAGCGCATCGAGGGCATCTTGTGGACGGGCGGCGTGATCGACGAGATCGCAGACATCAAGCCCGAAGCGTGGGAAGCGAACATCCGGCCGGCGCTGGACACGTTCAACCCGACGCGGCCCGACTATCGCGCGTGGTGCTGGCTGATCGGGGTTCCCGATGGCCTGAACCACTACTACGACATGGCGCAGTACGCCGAGTCGGCGAACGACCCGGACTGGAAGCTGTACCACTGGAAGAGCGCGGAGATTCTGCCGGCCGACACGATCGCTGCGGCAAAGCGCCAGATGAGCGCGAAGCAGTACCGGCAAGAGTACGAGGCAGGGTTCGAAGGCGCGAGCGGTCGGATCTATGAGGACTACGACAAGGCGAACCATACGGACGCCAAGATCGAGCCGCACGAGCAGCTCATGTGGATGCACGACCAGAACTACACGCCGCTGTCGTCGGCGGTTGGCGTGCGGCGCGAGAACGCGCTGTACCTGCTCGATGAGATTGTGCTCACGAGCGCGGTTTCGAAACAGTCGGCCCTTGAGTTCGTGGAGAAGTTCAAGGACCACAAGAACAAGCATGTCCTGATCTACGGTGACCCCGCGGGCCAGGCCGGCGAGAAGCACGCTCACGCATCGGATTACACCGACATCGAGGGCGTGCTGAAGGCGCACAAGTGGACGTACACGCGCAAGGTGAAGCCTGCGCATCCGGCGATCAAGGACAGGCAGAACGCCGTGCGGACCAAGATCTGCACGGCTGACGGGGTTCGAAGCCTGTTCGTGAACCCGGTGACGGCCAAGTGGTGCGACAAGGGCCTTGCGACGGTGCAGCTTCAGGAAGGCTCGACCTTCCAAGAAGACCAGAAGAACAAGTATCAGCACATCACCACGGCGATCGGCTACTGCGTCGACGTTGAGTGGCCGAATGTGCGCCAGGCGATGTCTTTGAAGATGCGCGCCGCAACGAACGGTTGAGCCTATGACCACAAACGACGTCTCCTACTGCCGTATCCCCGCCGATGCGGCAGAGCGCTGGAAGACCGTGCGCGACGTCGTCTCGGGCGATCAGGCCATGAGGTGCGGCGGCTACCTGCCGGACCTGAACGCTGCGGACAAGAGCGAGGAGAACCGGGCCCGCAACGTGGCCTATGTCGAGCGCGCTGTGTTCTACGGCGCGACTGGGCGCACCCTCGACGGCCTAGTGGGCTTGGCCTTTCGCCGCGACCCGCGCTCAACGTTGCCGCCTCAGCTGGAATACCTGCTCAAGGACGCCGACGGTCGGAAGAACAGCATCTACCAGCAGTCGCAGGCTTCGGTCGGCAACGTGCTGGAGGTCGGACGCCACGGGCTCTACGTGGACTTCGACGAGCGGCTGAACCGGCCGGTCATCAAGGCCTACGCCGCCGAGAGCATCATCAATTGGCGCTTCGACAATGGCCAGTTGTCACTGGTGGTGCTGAAAGAGTGCGTCGAGGTGCCGGATGATTTCGGCCTTACCGAGGTGGTGCAATACCGTGAACTGGCGCTTGACGGCGGCGTGTTCGTCTGCCGCGTGTGGCAGGACAACGGCGCCGGCCTGACGATGATCGAGCAGACCATTCCGCGCTCGTCGGCCAGTACCTTCGATTTCATCCCGTTCCAGTTCATCGGCTCGCGCAACAACGATGCGGACATCGACGATTCGCCGCTGTACGACCTGGCAAAGCTCAACGTCGCCCACTTCCGCAACTCGGCGGACTATGAGGACAGCGTCTTCTACGTCGGCCAAGCGCAGCCCTACATTGCCGGCCTGACCGAGGAGTGGAGAGACCACCTCGAGGCCGACAAGACGGCCTACATCGGGTCGCGCAAGGCGATGCTGCTGCCCACTGGCGGGTCGTTCGGCTTCGCCCAGCCGGAGCCAAACACGCTGGTCAAAGAGGCGATGGATCAGAAGGAAGCGCAGATGGTTGCAATGGGCGCCCGCCTGCTCGACCAAACGCGCGCCGCGGTCACTGCCACGCAGAACGAGAACGACAAGGAGGCGTCGACTTCGATCCTCTCGATGTGTGTATCGAACGTGAACGAGGCCTACCAATCCGTGATCGGCTGGTGCGGCAAGTACCTGAACATCACTGTCCCGGCCGATGCCTCCTACAAGATCAATCAGGAATACGCGAAGGCCAAGATCGACGCTCAGGTTGTCACCGCCTTGGTGTCCGCCTGGCAGTCGGGCGCGATGGCCAAGCCGGATCTGCGCGCGTACCTGCGGGCGGAGGGCGTCATTGCTGCCGAGCGCACGGACGAAGAGATCGAGGCTGATCTGCTGGCCGAGGGGCCGAAGCCGGGCGAAATGACTGACCCGAACGCTGAGACAGAACCGGACCCGAGTGGCAACGTTGCCACTTGAGGCCTGTGGATAACTCGCCGTGGCAACGGTAAACGAGAGGCTTCAGGACGCCGAGATCTCGCACGCGGTGAACCTGCAGCAGTACGCGGCAGGGGTGGTGCAAAGGATCGTGGCCCTGTTGAACAGGACGGATGCTTCCTTGTTCGCGGCGCTGACCGAGGCCCTGGAGCGCACCGACCCGGCGTCGTTCACGGTGGAGCGGCTGGAGACATTGCTTTTCTCCGTGCGCGCGCTGAATGCCGAAGCGTATGCGGCGATTGGCCGGGAATTGCCGCAGGAAATGCGGGCATTGGCGGTCTACGAGGTGGAGTATCAGCGCGACCTGTTCGTGGCAACGTTGCCACCGGTGGTGCAGGCGAAGTACCCGGTGGCTGTCGTCAGCGTCGAGCAGGCCTACGCCGCCGCGCTGAGTCGGCCGTTTCAGGGTCGTCTACTGCAATCGTGGGCTGCCGCAGTAGAGCCCACGCGCATGACCATGATCCGGAACGCGGTCCGTGAGGGCTACCTGACTGGCAAGACGAATTCGGAGATCGTGAAGGCGCTCAGGGGCACGCGTGCCAAGGGCTACAGCGACGGCATCGTGAACCGGGCGCGCGTCGAGGTCGAAGCGGTTGTCCGGACGGCTGTGGCCCACACGGCAGGCGCAGCGCGCGAGGAGTTCTATCAGGCGAACGAGCAGGTCATTGCCGCGCTTGAGTGGGTGTCGACGCTGGACCTGCGGACGTCGGAGATGTGCCGGATCAGGGACCGGAAGCAATACACGCTCGACCACAAGCCGGTCGGGCACAGGGTGCCATGGCTTCAGGGCCCTGGCCGGCTGCACTGGCGCTGCCGGTCGAGCTCGGCGCCGATCACGAAGAGCTTTCGCGAGCTGGGAATTCCGATTGACGACGTGCCACCCGCAGAGCGCTCCTCGATGGACGGCCAGGTTGCCGGCGACATCAGCTATGGCGACTGGCTGCAGAAGCAGTCGGCCAAGCGGCAGGATGAGGTTGTGGGCCCGGAGCGCGGGAAACTGATGCGCGAGGGCAAGATGAAGTTCGACCAGTTCTACACAGCGCGTGGCGACTGGATCGACCTGGACACATTGAGGGAGCGCGATTCAGCAGCGTTCAAGCGGGCAGGGCTCTAAAATCCTTGCGTGCCGAACCTGAAGCTAGTCCCCGTCGTCGCGCCCACTCCAGTCGAGAAGGTGCGCCAGCGCGTGAAGAGCGCGCCGAAGCCTGACGCGATGTTGCAATGCCGCTGCGGCTCGCGCGAGATAATCGAGACGAAAACCGGCGTGCTGCTCATCGGCGGCAAGCCTACAGGCGGGACCAAGCAGTACATCTGCGCGGCCTGCCTCATGAAGGGCGAGCGCGTAGTCGTCGCCTAACGAGGTCTGGCCCTGTGGTGGGGCCAAGAGGAGCGGGATACGGTCGCGGGCACTCCACGACCACCCGTGATTTGCGCACTTACCAGCGTCACTCCGCAGCCGGTGGAAGCCCGGCACCCTTTCTCAGCAGCTTCTCGATGGTGATGACGGCCTCAGCGAGAGCCTTGATCTTCGTCGGCGCGTCGTTCGTATCGACCTTGAGCGCGTCGGTGAGTGCGGCAAGCTTTGAGAAGTTGGGATCTACGGTCATTTGAATTTCCTTTGAGTTAGCGTAGGAGCCGACATCATAGGCACCCAGACAAACCCGCGCCGGGCAACCGCGGCGGGTTTCCTTTTTCCAGCAGCCCGGTCAAGCCGGGCTTTTTCATGCCCCGGCCAAAGGCCATTCGTCAACAAAGCATCCCAAGGGGATCACTACATGCCACTCTTCAAGCAACGTCTCTTCGCTCGCCTCTACCGCAACCCGGAACCCGGGGACGACGGCAAGGGCGGCGGTCCCGAGATCACCCCGGAAGTGCAAGCCATCATCGACGCCCGAATCAGCGAAGCTGTGACCGGTCTCAAGTCGAAGAACGGCGAGCTCCTGGGCAAGCTCAAGGACGCCACGACCAACCTGCAACGTTTCGACGGGATCGATCCCGACGCGGTGCGCACCATCCTTTCGAAGTTTGCTTCGGACGAGGAGGCCGCATTGCTCGCCAAGGGCGAGATCGACACCGTGCTGAACAAGCGCACCGAGCGCATGCAGGCGGACAACGCGAAGGTCGTGAAGGCCGAAAAGGAAGCGCGCGAAAAGGCCGAGGCGAAAGCCGGGAAGCTCGCCGCGCGCACGCTGGCCGGCGCAATCCGCGATGCAGCCATCAAGGCGGGCGCTCTGCCCGAGGCGATGGAAGATATCGTGCTGCGCGGCGGCGGCACCTGGCGCCTGAACGATGACGGAGAGCCTGTTGCCATGAACGGCGACGAGATCGTGCTCGGCAAGGACGGCAAGACGCCGCTCACGCCTGCAGAGTGGGCCGAATCCCTGCGGGAAACCGCGCCGCACCTGTGGCCGAAGGCCCAAGGAACGAACGCACCTGGCGCGAAGCCCGGGGGCGGTGGCGGCATTGCAAACAAGAAGGCCGGCGAGATGACTGCTTCCGAAAAGGCGGCGTACATCGGTGCCAATGGCCTTGAAAAGTGGTCGGAGAAGGTCCGAGCGGACTACGCCTGACCGCGTCAACCAAACTCATTTGAAAGGGTCGCATCATGACCATCGGTAAAGCATCCAATTTCGTCGTTTACCAAAACGAACTCCGCGGCGGCATCGTCGAAACCCTGACGCAAGCCTCCAACTACTTCAACGCGGCCGGTGGCGTGATCTCGCTGTCGACCGTGAGCCGCCGCGGCGACTACGCGAAGGAGACGTTCTTCAAGAACATCGCCAACGTGGTCTCGCGCCGCGACACGACCTCGGTCTCTGCCGCGACGGCCCTCCCGCTGTCGATGGACGAGATCATCAGCGTCAAGCTGAACCGCAAGTTCGGCCCGGTCGACCAGACCTACGACGCGTTCGCCAAGGTCGCGATGAGCATGAGCCCGGAAGAGTTCTCCATGCTCCTGGGCGGCATGGTCGGCAAGTCGATGCAAGTCGAAATGCTGAACAGCGGCCTACGCGCCGCCCGCGCAGCGCTCGCCAACCAAGCCTCGGTGACGTACACCGTGCCCACCAGCGGCACGCTGACCACCGCTGGCCTCGTGAACGGTCTCGCCAAGTTCGGCGATGCCGCCAACAACGTCGTGGCCTGGGTCATGCACTCGAAGCAGTACTTCGACCTGATGCTCCATCAAATCGGCACGAGCGCCAACGGCGACATCGTCTCCGGCGTGGTGGTGCAAGGCGCGAACCCGCTGACCCTGAACCGCCCTGTGATCGTGACGGACTCGTCCGCTCTGACGGTTGCCGGCGGCTCGGGCTCGGGCGCGTTCACCGACTACTACTGCCTTGGCCTGACCGCTCAAGGCGTGGTGATCGAGAACAGTGAGAACGAGCGCGTCGTGACCGACGTGGTTACCGGCCTGGAGAACCTGGTCGTGCGTCTGCAGGGCGAGTACGCCTACAACGCCGGCATCAAGGGCTTCAAGTGGGACACCGCGAACGGCGGCGTGAACCCGTCCGACACGGCGCTCGGCACCGGCACCAACTGGGATGCCGCCAAGACGTCGTTCAAGGACTTCGCTGGCATCGTGGTCAAGTCGCGCTAATGCGCTGGGGCATTTATGCCCGCGACGGATTCGAGGGGGCTGCGGCACTGCGCCAAGGCTTCCTCGGCTCCGGCCATGCGGCGGACCTGCGATCCCTCTCGGATTACGGGCCCGCCTGCCTGGAACCCTTCGATGCGATCGCACTGTTCGGCCTACAAGGCAAGGGCCCGCAGGTCTTTGATGAATACGCCAAGGCAGGCGTCCCGATCGTGCTGGTCGACTACGGCTACATGCGCCGCACGAACCACGCGCACGACTGGCGCACTGGCCACTGGCAGATCAGCGTTGGCGGGTTGAATAAGCTCCCGCCATTCCAATGTCCGTCCGACCGCTTCGATGCGCTCGGCCTTGAAGTGCAAGAGCAGGGGGGCGACCCGAACGGGTACGTCCTGCTGTGTGTGCAGTCCACGGGCGATGCATCCCACGGGATGGACATCGACGCGCTGCAGGTCTGGTGCGATGCGCAGGCGGCGCGGTGGCCTGGTCTGGTCATCCGGCCGCATCCGCTCGAGCGCGACCTTTCGTACGGCCTGCCGCTGTGCCCGGCCAAGACGCTCGACGAAGCGCTCGCAGGGGCCCGGCTGGTCGTGACCGGCAACAGCAACACGGGGCATGACGCCCTGATGGCGGGCGTTCCCGTCGTCGCAACCGTTCCGGGCGCTGCCTGGAACTACCTGAGCGGGGAAACGCTCCCGAGCAAGGCTGACCGCCTGGCTCACTTTCACCGCTGCGCATACGGGCAGTGGACCTGGGACGAGTTTCGGCTCGGCCTGCCGCAACGGTTCCTGACCGAGCAACTACTGAAGGATCGATCATGAAAGAAGAAAAGCCAGTCCACTACGAGCCGCACCCGGTGACTGCCGAGCGCAAGGCCGAGTTGGTTGCGCAGGGCGTGCGGATCGTCGACGCCATCTACAAGCCCGCTGACGAGCCGGACGTGGCCGAGGCGGTTGCCGCTCCTATTGCACCCGTGGTTCGCCGCGGTCGCCCGCCTCGCGCCTGATGCACGCAGCCGAAGCCCTGGCCATGTGCCTGTCGCTGCCCAGCGTGGCGACCGTGCTAGACGTGGGCTCGGGCGAAGGCGAGCAAGCCGCGGCATTCAGAGCGGCCGGCAAGAGGGTCACGACGATCAGCATCACGCCCCCGGCTGACATCGTCGGTGACTACATAAAGGAAGAGTGCGGCGGCCCGTTCGACTTGGTCTGGGCCTCGCATGTGCTGGAGCACCAGCGCGATGTAGGGCGCTTCATCGAGTGCCTGCGCCAAGACTGCAGGCCGGGCGGGTGGATCGCGATCACGGTCCCGCCCATGAAGGAAGAGGTTGTTGGCGGCCATGTGGCGATGTTCAACGCCGGAATCCTGCTGTACCACCTGATCCTCGCCGGGCTCGACTGCCGGCACGCCAAGGTCAAGACCTACGGCTACAACGTGAGCGTCATTGTGCAGAACAAGCCGGCGGCGCTCCCCAAATTGATCTGCGACAGCGGCGACATCGAAGCGCTGGCGCAGTGGTTCCCCATCCCTGCACGTCAGGGGTTCGACGGCCGGATTGAATCGGTCAACTGGAGCGTCTGATGGCCCTTGTCGTTCCGCCCGCAACCCCGGCAGACAGCTACATCTCTCTGGTGGATGCCGCGGCGTATCACATTGCCCGTGGCAATGCAGCCTGGGCTGCCCTTGCCTCGGATACCGTCCGCGAGCAGCTGCTGCGCAAGGCTACGGACTACCTGACGTCGACCTACGGACCCCGGTGGAAGGGCGAGCGCGTCGATGGAGAGCAACTGCTCGACTGGCCCCGCTCCTGTGTCTATGCGCATGGCTATGTGGTGCCGGACGACATCGTGCCCGTGCTGGTCGGTAATGCCTGTGCCGAGTTGGCGCTGAAGGCTGCGACGGCACCTCTTGCGCCCGACGTTGGCCGGCTGAAGTCGCGCGTGAAGGTGGGGCCCATCGAGACGGAATACGTCAATGGCGCATCGGCTCTGACGCGCTATACGGCGGTCGACCGCATGCTCAGGCCGTACCTGAGCGGCGGCGGTGGAAGCGTTTCGTTGGAGCGCGCATGACCGTCATCGTCTGGGACGGCAAAACGCTCGCGGCCGACAAGGAGGCGGGCACGCAGTACATCAAGTGCAACCGCACGACCAAGATCCACCGGCTGGAGGATGGGCGTTTGATGGGCTTGGCAGGCGATGCAGCAGTTGCCCGGGAGATGGGCGAGTGGGTCAAGGCTGGTGCCAGCCCGGCCAGCTTCCCCGATGAGTGCCGTCCCGGTAGGACCAATTCGGCGCGCGCACTGGTCATAACCATGGATCGACAAGTGCTGGTCTATGAGAACAGCCCGTACCCGATTTTATTCGACGGCGACAAGCACGCCATTGGCGCAGGTACGGACGCTGCGCTCGCAGTGCTGGCCCTTGGTCATGACGCAGTCACGGCGGTTCGCATCGCCTCCGAAGTCTGCAACGGCTGCGGCGGCGGCATCGACTCGCTGGAGCTCTGATGGCCTTCTACGACGAAATAGCGGCCCTGGCCGATGAATTGCTCGTTGAGTTCGGCGGCCCCGCAGTGCTCACGCGTGTGACGCCGGGCGGCTACGACCCGGGCACTGGCACCACGACGGGCGACGTCACGACGGCCTGGAATGCAACTGTCGCGTGTTTCGAATACGAGCAAGTTGAAATAGACGGCACGAAGATCCGACAGGGCGACCAGCGCGTCTACATGAGCGTCATCGGCATCGTGAACCCCCAGACGGGCGACACGCTGACCGTCAATGGTGTCGTCCTGAACGTGGTCGCCTCGCGCCCGCTCAAGCCGGCAAGCACGGCTGTGCTGTACGACGTTCAAGTCCGCGGGGTGATCTGATGAGCACCTTCGCCCTGCAACTGTCCGAGTTCGCGAAGAAGGCAGGGCGGAATGCGGATCTGGTCGTGCAGAAGGTGGCGACCGACATCCTGCGGCGCGTGGTGCTGCGCTCCCCGGTGGACACCGGCCGGTTCCGCGGGAACTGGCAGACGACCATCTCGGCGCCGGCAGCCGGAACCGTGGCCATCGACGACAAGAGTGGCAACGTTGCCATCTCGACGGGGCAGCAGGCGCTTGTGAGCTTCCAGTGTGGGCCGGACATCTACATCACCAACAACCTGCCGTATGGCCGGCGCCTCGAGTACGAAGGCTGGTCCAAGCAGGCGCCTGCCGGCATGGTGCGGATCACGGTGAGCGAGTACGCCAACATCGTCGCGCGTGCGGTCGGAGAGGTTCAGTCATGAGCGAAAAGCTGATCCGTAGCCTGTACGAAGGGCGCCTGAACACCTGGGCCGCGGCGCGCGTGCCGGCGCTTCCTATCGCATTCGAGAACGTCGGCTTCACGCCGCCTGTGGGCGCGTACCTCCAAGCGTTTCTGCTGCGCGGTGATGCCACCAGCCGGGACCTGGCAGGCGACAACCGCCACCGTGTGGGCGTCTTCCAGATCAACATCGTTTGCCCGTCTGGCAGGGGTGCCGGGGCGGCCGAGAGCATCGCCGCCGAGCTCGACACGCTTTTCCCGATGAACCTGCTGCTCACGAGCGGCGCGTTCTCCGTCATGCAGGTGACGCCACTGCGCACCCGCCGCCCAGCGCTTCCGGGTGATCGCTACATGGTCCCGGTCGACTTCCAGTACCGGGCCGACACGTACCCGACTTGATTCCTCTCCCGCCCTTTCGTGGGCTTCAGCAACCTGGCCGCCATTGAGCGGCCTTTTTTCGTTCAATGAAAGGGCCATCATGGCAAGCTATTTCCCGAACAAGACGATCCTCTCGATCAGCTCGGCATACGGTTCCGACCTCACGGTCAGCGCCGTCACCAACGCCAACCCCGGCGTTGCCACTTCGACCGCTCACGGCCTGTCCGATGGCGACATCGTCCTGATGTCGTCGGGCTGGACGGACCTGAACGATCGCCCGGTGCGCGTTGCCGGCTCGGTGACGAACGCCTTCAACCTCGAGGGCTTCGACACGACCAGCACGACCCGCTTCCCGGCCGGCGCTGGCATCGGCACCGTCAAGGAGGTGACGTCCTTCGTGGCGTTCTCCCAGGTGACTGACGTGCAGACCGCGGGCGGCGAGCAGCAGTACTTCCAGTGGGTGTACCTCGAAGACGGTCTGCAGCGCCAGAAGCCGACGTTCAAGAACGCTCGCTCCATGACCGTGTTGCTCGACTACGACAACGCGCTCACCTGGTACAACACCCTGCTGGCGCACGACCTCTCCGGCGACACGCAAGTGCTGCGCGCGGCGCTGCCCAACGGCAAGGTCTTCTACTGGTCCGTGGTGGTTGGCTTCGACGGCGAGCCGAACTTCAACATCAACACCAACATGCAGGTGACTGCACAGCTGGCGCTGGTGAACCCCCGTTCGACCAAGTACTGATCTGCATGTTCAAACTCAAGGCAGACCCGACCTTCGAAGCGAAGGTCGCATTCCCCGTCCACGGCGGGGCTTCTGTGGACGTCAAGCTCACGTTCAAGCACCGGACAAAGGCCGAACTCACCAAGTGGCTGGAAGACGGCCGCCCGGGCAAGGACGGCAAGAGCAAGCGCTCGGACGAGCAGACGTTCTTCGAGATGGTCGAGGGGTGGGACATCGACGAGCCCTACACGCGGGAGAACGTCGACATCCTGCTGCAGCACCACATCGGGGTTGCGCTGGCGACGTATCAGACCTACCTCGACGAGCTCTCCAGGCACCGCGAAAAAAACTAGCCGGCGCCGCCCGCCACCTGTTCGATCCTCCGGATTGGGCAGGGCGCGCGGCGCTTGGCTTTGAGCCCGAGGACTTCGGAGACGAGCGCTTCGAAGTGTGGCCAGACAACTGGCAGGCGGTGAGCGTCTTCTCGGCCATGCGCACCCAGTGGCGCGCTGGCATGGGAGGCGCGTATGGGTTGGACCTCAACGTCCTGCCCGAGATCTGGCGGCGCCTCAAGGTGCCCCCAACAGAACGTGACGAGATCTTCGAGTCGCTCCTCCTCATGGAGGGCGCGGCCCTGGAGTTCATGCACAAGAAAAAGGCCGGCCAATGACCGATTTCGCATCGCTTGGTATCAAGATCGACAGCAGCCAGGCGAAGCAGGCCGTCTCCGATCTGGACAAGCTCGCCGCTGTTGGCGAGAAGGTCCAGCAATCGATCACCGAGACAGAGAACGCCAGCAAGAAGCTCGCGAAGACTCTGAGCGACGGCGCCAAGGCCGCGCGCGATAGCAGCAACTCGATCGACAAGTACGTTCAAGGCCTGCAGAAGGTTGCGGCGACGAACGGCTTGAGCGCGCGTGAGGCGAAGCTATACGACCTGGCACTGAAAGGCGCCAACAGGTCGCAGTTGGAGGCCGCGGACGCCGCCATTCGCCTCGACGAGGGCTATAGGAAGGGCCTCGCGACCGGCCAGCGCCTGCGCGAAGGCTTCATCTCGACGGCCAAGGCAGCGGTGCAACTCGGCGCAGCCTTGGGCACTGCGGCGGCTGGCGGCTTCGTGCTGTTCAACAACATCGCCGACAGCATCGCCAAGTACCAGGAGCTGAGCGAGAAGACGGGCGAAACCGCCCAGAACATCGCCTCGCTGCAGCCGGCGTCGGATGCATCTGGCGTCTCGCTCGATACCGTCGCGCAGGCGTCCGTGCGCCTCACCACTGCGCTGGCCAAGACCGACGACGAGTCCAAGCTCGTGGCGAAGGGCATCAAGGCCCTTGGCCTGAACTTCGACGACTTCAAGAAGCTCTCGCCCGCCCAGCAACTAGATGCGGTCGCCAAGTCGATGTCGAGCTTTGCCGAAGGCTCCGAGAAGTCAGCTGCGGCGGTGGCAATCTTCGGTCGTTCGGGCGCCGAACTCATCCCCTTCCTGAACGACCTGGCAGAGCAGGGCGAGCGTCAGGTTCGCCTGACCGACGAGCAGATCAAGGCCGCTGACGACTACGGCAAGGAACTGGCCAGGGTCAAGGGCGAACTCACCGCCATGGCGCAGCAGATCGTGGCGCAATCGCTGCCCGCGATGAGCGACCTCGTCGGCGCCTTCAAGGACGGCGTCACGCAGGCCCTCGGGCTCGGCACGGCGGCCGACAACCTGAAGAACAACGGCAGCATCGCATCCTTTGCAGAAGAGGGTGCGCGCTTCCTCGCGAACCTCTTGGACATGGCGGACAAGGTTGTGTTCGCCTTTCAGTACGTCGGAACGAGCATCGGTGCCGCGGCGGCAATTGCGGCGGCCGCCGCGCGGGGCGAGTTCGCATCCATCAGCGGCATCATCGACGCGGCGCGTGAGGATGGGCAGCGCCTGCTCAACCGGCCAAACTTCGCCGAAGCATTGGACCGACGTGCGGCGGAGCGCCAGCAACGGGAGGCGCAGCGGCGCCAGGAAGATCGGAACTTCACGCCGACCAAGCCCCGCATCAACGCGGGCGGCCTGAACACCGACCGGACGAAAAAGGGCGGCAATACTGCCGCTCAAGAGGCAAAGGCTCAACTCGCCTTCGACCTTGAGGACATCCGCAAGGCGCAGGACGCCCTCGTCAACACGATCGCCAACGGCGAGAAGCTCCTCGAGGCCCGACGCTCGGCCAATCTGGTCACCGAGAAGGCCTACTGGGAGCAGAAGCGCCAGTTCCTGATACAGAACGATGCCGCGCAGCAGGCCGGGCTCGAGAAGGAGATCGCGCGCCTGCAAGCCGAGAAGCTCACCGGCAAGGACAAGATCGACAACGACCGGAAGATTCTGGACGCTCAGTCGAAGCTGGCCAAGGTGCGCGAGAACGCGACGGTCAACCTGCAAGTCCTCGCGATCAAGGAAAAGGACGCCCTCGACCAGATCCGGATCAAGTTCGAGCAGGCCGAGGCGGCTGCGCAGTCCTACGTCGACACCATCGCGCGGCAGAACGAGCGCGAGCTCGCTGGCATGGGCCTGGGCAACCAGAACCGCGACATCGACGCGCGTCGCAACCAGCGCGAGGATCAGTTCCAGTCGCGCAAGGAGCAGCTCGACTCGCAGCGGCGCGCCAACCAGATCACGTCCGAAGAGTACGAGCGCTTCCTCGCGATCGAGCAGAGCGCGCATGAGCGGTCGCTCGCCAACGATGAGCAGTACTGGAAGAAGAAGCTCGAGATCCAGGGCGACGGCGTCAAGGGTGCGCAGGAGGGCCTGCAGAACTACATCGACGAGGTCAACAACTCGTTCGAACGCGGCAACCGCCTTGTGACGGACGGCCTCAAGGGGTTCAATGACTCGCTGACGGATGCGGTATGGGATGGCGACCTCAAGAGCGCAAAGGATTTTGGCGACCGCATCGGCAAGCAGATCCTGTCCGGCATCCTCGAGCAGCAGATCACCAAGCCGATCGCCGAGTGGCTTCAGGGCAGCCTGAAGGATGAGAACTCCTTCATCGGAAATCTGATCGGCGGCCTCACCGGATCGAAGAAGACCGGCGAGAACTGGCTCGGCGCGCTCGGCCTGGGTGTCTCTGGTGGTGGCGCTGCGGCCGGTGCGGGCGCCGCCAGTGCGGCGGCTTCGACCACTGCCTTGGCCAGCAGCGCGACGCTCGCCACCACGGCCATCAGCTCGCTGGCCGCCGCAGCAAGCGCCGCAGCAGCATCCATGGGCGGCAGCAGCCTCGGAGGCTTGGGCGGCCTGTTCGGCGGAGGCGGCGGGGGAGGCGAGGGCGATGCGCTCGGAGCCTTGATCGCCATGAATGGCTGGGCAGATGGCGGCTACACGGGCCCCGGCAGCAAGTACCAGCCGGCCGGCATCGTCCACGCTGGTGAATACGTTGTCAACGCCGAGAACACGCGCAGGCTCGGCGTGTCCTTCCTTGAGCGATTGAACCGCCGTGGTTACGCCGATGGCGGCTTCGTGGGCTCGATCATGGGCGGCAACCTCACGGGCGGTGCCGAGACCACCAACAACTCGAAGCTTGAGGTCCACAACCACTTCGCGGCAGGCACCGACAGCAAGACTGTCGACCAGGCTGCGCTCAAGTTCTACCGTCAGCTTCAACGTTCGCAGAGGGACGCATGACAGGAATCGTCGTCCTCACCGATGTGATCGTGCCGAAGGCCATTCTCTTGGCCGGCGTGACTGGCGTGAACTCGCGCCAGAACCAGCGCACCAGGAACCAAGCCGGGTATGCGAGCGTCAACGTCATCCGCGACGTCACGCTGCGCGCCTGGCAGATCGGAACCGGCCCGATGCGGCTTAGCGACGCTGAGCAGTTGATGGGCATCTACGAGGTGACGGATGCTGGCGCCTATGGGATGCTGCTCGAAGACCCAATCGACTCCACCGTGACCACCTCAAACGGCGCGCTCATGGGCTACATGTCGGGCTTGGAGAGCGGGACGGTCGGGTTCGGCAACGGCACGCCGAACTATGGCTTTCGCAAGCTCTACACCGCTCGCGCTTCATCGCTGAAGCGGGCCCGCGCGCTGACACGCCTCCATGGCACCGCATCGATCCTGCGCGGCGGCTCGCCTGTGGCAGAGGGCGTAGCGGCTGGCAACGTTGCCATTTCCGCCGGCCCTTCCTATGTGACCTTCGTCGCTGACGCCTCGCAGAACGTGAGCGCTGTCACTGTGGGCGCCACGACGCAAGTCACGCTGGCGGCGGCGCTGGCGGGCCTGGTGGTCGGCGGGCGGCTCTGGCTGCAGGACTTGACCGGCGCTGACGCTGCGTTGCTCAACAGCAAGAGCCACGAGATCACAGCCATCGGCGGCGGAAGTCTGAACGTCTACACCCTCGCCACCAACACGGCGGGCAAGACGATCACGGCAGCCGGCACGGGCAAGAAGTATCCGCAGCCCGACGAGGCGCTGACCTGGTCGGGCGCCTTCTACGTGCCGGTGCAGTTCCGTGACGACAGCCTCGAGTGGGATCTGGTCATCGCTGGCAACGTTGCCAAGCGCGAGGTGCAGATTCCGTCCTGCTTCCTTGACGAGATCAGGGAGGCGTAAGCATGGCGAAAAGCATCAGTGTCGCCCTCAAGGCGCACTACGGCCTGAACTCGACCACGATCGCCCGCCAATGGCGATTCGAGCGTCGCGACGGCGAGGTGGTGCGCGTCACGACCTGCGCGCGCGACCTCCTGATCAATGGCGAGATCTACCGCGCCAAGGAGGGGATGAACCCGACCTCCATCAGCCAGGAAGCCAGCGCCGCGGTGGCGAACTCCGAAGTCAACGGCACGTTGGCGGCTGAGAGCGTCGACGAGGAGGAACTCTTCGCCGGCCTGTGGGATGGCGCCTTCGTCACGGTGTTCGAGGTGAACTATCGCGACTTGTCGATGGGCATCCTGTCGCTGCAAAGTGGCAACATCGGCGACGTCAAGGCCGGCCGGAGCGCCTTCACTGCCGAAGTGCGCGGCGTGACGCAGTCGCTGCAGAAGGTGGTCGGGCGCGTCTTCACGAAGGGCTGCCCCTGGGTGTTCGGTTCGATCGGCACCACCTACGTCCCGGCCTGCAACAAGGCGCTGGGTCCGCTGACGGTTACCGGCTCCCTGACCAGTTTCACCGACTTGCGCACCTTCGCTGACAGCTCGCGCGCGGAGGTCGACGACTACTTCGGGGCTGGCGTGATCACCTTCACCGGTGGTGAGAACGATGGCTTCTCGATGGAGGTCTATTCCTTCGCCTCGGGCGGTGCCTTCGTGCTTCATCTGCCGCTGCCATTCAACCCCGCGGTAGGCGACACGTACTCGCTGACACCAGGATGCCGCAAGCGATTCGATGAGGACTGCGTCGCCAAGTGGGCGAATGGGAACAACTTCGGCGGCTTCCCGCTGGTTCCGGGTAGCGATAAGGTGCTCGGCCTGGGTGGCACGGAAGGAACGAACCTGTGACCGGCGCCGAGATCGTGACATCGGCCCGCGCGCACATCGGCACGCGCTGGATTCACCAGGGCCGCAGCAGCGAAGGTGTCGATTGCCTGGGGCTGGTGCTTCTGGTCGCACACGAGCTCGATCTGACCGACTTCGATACGCGCGACTACGCGCGCCAGGCCAAGGACGAATCGATGCTCGAGCAGTGCCGCGAGCACCTGATCGAGATCCCGCGCGCCGCGGCTCGCCCTGGTGACATCGCCGTAATGCGCTTCGGCACCAACCGGCACATCGGCATATTCGGCGACTACGTCTACGGCGGCCTGTCGCTGATCCATGCCTTCTCGCAGGCGCCACGGCGTGTGGTGGAGCACCGCTTCACTGAAGACTGGCTACGCGGCCACGGCGCCTCGCTGCTGGCCTGCTTCCGCTTCCCTGGGGTTTCCGAATGAGCATGCAATCCGTTCTCGGCGTCGTCGGTGGCGTCGTCGGCTCATTTTTTGGCTATCCTCAGCTCGGCTTCGTTGTCGGATCTCTCGTCGGCGGCCTGCTCACGCCCAAGGAGAAGACCGAAGGTCCTCGCCTGGACGACCTGAAGGTCCAGGTCAGCACCTACGGCGCCGGCATTCCGATCCTCTACGGGACGGAGCGCATTGGCGGAAACGTCATCTGGTCAACCGATAAGCTTGAATTCGCGACCACCACCGAGGTTGGCAAGGGCGGAGGTGCGGAGAACACAAGTTACCAGTATTTCGTTCATATGCGGATCGCTCTGTGCGAGACGCCACGCGACGGCTCGACGATCAACCTCGTCAAGATCTTCGTGGATGGAAAACTCCAGTGGGATTCAAGCTCTGGAATTCCGGTTGCCTCGGCTCTGGCCAGCGAAGAGAACCTGTTCGCATTCTTCACCCTCTACCAAGGCCACGCAGATCAACTGCCAGATCCAGTAGAGGAGACCTATGCGGGAGGGCCTGGTTCTGTTCCGGCCTACCGCGGCGTTGTCAGTATCTCGATGAAAGCGATCGAGTGCCCTGGCGGGCGCGTTCCTCAGTTCTCCTTCGTTCTTTCGACGAGCGCGACGGTCGGAACCGAAACTACAGAACTAATCAGCACCACAGATACCCGCGGCACCAACCAAACCCTGATCGGGATCATTCAATCGACGAGCGTTGTCCACTCACTTGTAGACGAGATCGGGATTGCTTGGCCTCGATACGTTCGGGCTCAACACGCAGAGTCCGGATCACTGACGCCCCTGGCTCAGTTCGCGCAGGTCTCTGGCTTTGACCCCGGCACAGTAAACCCGTCTAACCCAATTCCGATCGTTGGGGGAGACCCTGCATATCTGCAACTTGTGTTCGATAGCAGTGGCAACTTCGCTGACGACTTGGTTTCTGCCTACCGAATTGACGCAAAAACAGGGGCCGCGGCTTTACTGGGGTTCTTCGTTCATCCGGACGACACCATCTATGGATTCAGTTGGGCTGCGTTCGACGAAACTACTGGCTTGCATGTTCTCGTCCCGAGTTTCACATCTCCGACAGTTGGCTATGTGATCCTCGATGGATTCTCAGGAACGTTCGTAACGGGGCCAACTCATGGGTACGGACCGACCGCCTTCTATGACGGCGTGGTACACATGATGAAGGCGGACGGGACAGAGGTAACGTCGCTCACGGCTCTGAGCGGCGTAGAGATCGACACCTTCACGCTTCCTGGTATGGTGGCGACTTCCGGCGCTAGGGTCATGACCGCCAACAGCACGGGGATCTATGCGCTTGTTATCGGGACTGGCGGCGGTGCGGTTGGCGGCGTATTCCGCCGCACATCCACTGGGTACGAGGTTCTGACCAATGACGTGTTCATTGGCGCCTCTTCGCCAGAGATGATGCAGACCTTCTACTGCAACGGAAGGGTTGCGATCATCGGGCCAAGTCTCGAGGCCGGAGTGATCTCGTACAACGTCCTGCGATTCAACGCAGTTGACATCGATGATGTGATGGTCAAAGACATCATCGCCGACCAGTGCGATAGGTCGGTCGAAGATCGCTATGACGTCAGCGGCATACCAGATGCCGACACTGTCCACGGCTACAAGCTGCAGAACCCTGCGAGCGCACGCAACAACATAGATCCGCTGCTGACCGCCTTTGCGATCTTCGCCGTTGATGAAGATGGTCTGATCAAGTTTAAGAAGTACGAGGACATTGCTTCCGAGGCGACGATCACCTATGACGAGCTAGGGCACGCCGAGGATGGGTCTGAGTCGGCGGATGCAATGCCTCTGAATCGGACTCAGGAGATCGATCTTCCTCGGAGCGTGTCGGTCAGCTACGTTGAGCCCAGCTTCGACTACCAGACCGCTACCGAGACAGAGACGAGGCAAGTAACTGAGGCGAATGAAGACCTGACGATTGAGCTTCCGATGGCGACGGATTCGGACCACGCCAAGAAGGTCGCGCAGATGATCCTGTTCGCAAGGTGGCGCGCGCAGAACACTCGCAGCCTCAAGGTCTCGCGCAAGTACGCCTTCCTGAGCCCAGGCGACGGAATCACGGTTGAATATCCTCGCGCCACCTATCGCCTGTGGCGGATCATGAGCCTGACCGATACGGGCGCACTGATCGAAATGAACGTCGAGCCTGGAGACGCGGAGATCTACACGCAGACCGCTGTCGGGGCCACAGGATACGTTAGCCAGCAGGTTTCCCCGATCCCGTCTCAGACCAACATGCTGCTGCTGGACGCGCCCATTGTGCGGGACGTCGACAACAACGCCGGGCTTTATGTGGCGGCAGAAGGCTACGGCCCGAGCTGGCGCGGCTACACACTCTGGGTCGGCGACGACGACACGAACCTCGAGGAGCGCGGCACCGTCACGACATCAGTTGCAATTGGATTCGCAGAAAGCGCGCTCGGCGATTGGGCTCCGAATACCCTGGATGGTAAGAACAGCGTCGTGTTGTCCATGGGCGACGACACACTCAGCAGCACGACAGCCGACCTGTTGATCACGACCCGGGTGAACCTAGCGATGATCGGCGCGGATGGGCGATGGGAGTACGTCCAGTTTCAGAATGCATCGAGCCTTGGTGGTGGCCGCTATCTGGTCTACGGGCTGCTGCGAGGCCTGTACGGGACCGAGCGATTCGCCGGAACGCACGAGGTTGGCGACAAGTTCGTGTTGATGTCGACGGCCGGGATGCTCAGGCCAAACCAAGACATCGGCTCGCTCGGTCAGACGAAGAGCTATCGTCCGGTTTCTCTGGGTCGGAGCAAGGACAGCGCTGCATCGCAGAGCTTCGCAAACACTGGCGTCGGCCTGTTGCCTTACAGCCCGTGGAATGCAGCGAAGAGCAAAGCGGCGAGCAATGACCAAACTCTGACGTGGCAGCGTCGCACGCGCCTCTCATCCAATGCATTGCGCGGCATCGTCCCCCTGGGTGAGGCGACCGAGAGTTACTCGATCGAGTTCTACACCTCGAGCGCGTTCACGACGCTGGCCGGCACGCTGACCAGCACCACGAAGTCGCTGACGATTACCAGCGCCCAGCAAACCGCGTTCGGGCTCACGCCTGGCGCGACCCTGTACGTCCACATCCGACAAGTCAGCGATTCGGTCGGCGCTGGCGCACCACTTGAGGCAATTCTGTAATGGCAAACTCAACTTCTCCCGTTCCCCAGGTTGTCGAAGGCACCGGGGCGGTGGACAAGGTTAACGGACTCAACGACGCCAACTCCCAAGGCTTCATCGGAGGCCGGGACGATACGTCTTCCCTGCTCAACTGGAAGTACCTGGGCGGCCGGATCAATGGCATAAACGTCGCCAATGGCAATGTCACGCTGACGGTCAGCACCACCAACTACGTCGTCATGAAGAAGTCGGACGGCGTTGTTAGCGTCTCGACCACGACCACCAATTGGGACGACTCGGGCAACTACTGGCGGCTGTATTCCGTGGTGACGGACGGCACGACGTGGACCAGCTACAACGATGAGCGGTCCAGCAACTTCGGCTTGTTCGGGGTTGGCTCGCCCGCCGGCCTGAGCAATCCTATGACCGACGAGGGGGACATCATCGTCGGCAGCACGGGCGGCACGCCTGCACGTCTTGCGATCAGCACTACGGCGGGCGAAGTTCTGACGAGTGACGGCACGACGGCCGAATGGGCTCCGCCGCGCGTCCTTCAGAACTCGCAGAGCTCCGCCTACACGCTGGTGCTCGCCGATGCAGGAAAGCACCTGCTGCACCCCAGCGCAGACACGACGGCGCGCATCTGGACCATTCCGGCAAATGCATCCGTGGCCTTCCCGATCGGAACGGCGGTCACGTTCGTCAACCAAAACGCGGGCGGCGCGATCACCATCGCGATCACGTCCGACACCATGCGGCTGGCTGGCCCGGGCTCAACTGGTAGTCGCACCCTGGCGGCGAACGGTATCGCCACGGCGCTCAAGATCACGTCCACGGAGTGGATCATCAGCGGCAGCGGATTGACCTGACATGAGCGCGATCCAGCAAATGCTACTCGGCAACGGGGGCGCTTCCTCGTTCGGCCTCGATGGTTACGTCACAAATCTCTGGGGCGCCTTCTCCATCAGCAAACTCCTGAGTTCCTACGGGGGCGATGCGCTCACGGCAGTGAACACCAATACGACGGCATCGGCCGGCATCGGGTTCTCTGGCAGCAGCCTAGACACTGCGGCGTTGGCGACCCTATCAGGCGGCACCGATACCTGCGTTGTCTCCGAGTACCTGAATCAAGAGGGGACCAGCGCTCGCAAGTTCACGGCTGCCGGCACAACCCGCCCGCGCATCGTGAACAGCGGCGTGTATGACGGCAAGCTGGTGTTCGACGGGACCAACGACGCCATGGTCGGTGGCGCGAACTCAGGCACACCCACTGCCTTCACGATCTTCATCCGAGGTCTTCTAAGGACCACTGGAACCCAGATCATCCTGGAGCACAGCACCAATTTTAATAGCAACGATTCGGCAGTTGCTTACTACGACTCTGGCTCTCTCAGTGTTGGGAATCACAAGACGGCTGGGGCTGGCGGCTACTACCGAAGCGACTTCTCCGGTATTTATCCAAACAACAACGTCCACGCCTGGCGACTCGATCGCGACGTCGTTCTCGGAGGCGCTGCCGGCGCGGCTTGCTTCGTCAATGGAGCTCTTCAGACGAGAACGGCCAATGGTGATGTGAACACCATGGGCGGCAACTACGCCGCCGACATCTGGTACTTGGCGGCCCGCGCAGGGACATCGCTCCCGTCGCCGATCGATCTGCACACGCTCTTGATCTACGAAGGCGTCGTCTCGGATGCGGACATCGCTGCGATCAGCTCGATTCTGCTGGCCCTTTGAGTAGGCCTGCCATATCACCTCGATCACCCCGCCTCGGCGGGTTTTCTTTTGTCTGCACTGCCTAGAAAGGGCGCTCCCATGGATCAGAACGAAATCAGCGGCCTCGGCGAGTTGCGCGATCGGGTTGGAAAGGTCGAAGCCAGCCTCGAAGAGAACACCGCAGTCACTAGGCGCATAGAGGCCAAGCTGAGCAGCTTCATGGCATTCCTCGACAACCTTGAGGGCGCCATGAAGGTGATGGACGTGATCGGCAAAGCGGCCAAGCCCATTGCATGGATCAGCGGCTGCGTCTCAG
>Ga0307408_100000890_pt1 | contig 23502 bp, 22 predicted proteins | sample 322Cmetagenome_FD_202116 | JGI IMG/M metagenome (GOLD analysis project Ga0307408, IMG submission 202116) | Maize rhizosphere microbial communities from greenhouse at UC Davis, California, United States - 322HYB-C-3 | ecosystem: Host-associated > Plants > Roots > Rhizosphere > Soil | place... | reverse complement strand
CCCGCCTGATAGAAGGTGAGGCCCTGGTAGCGCAGGGGATGATTCATGTAGATCAGCGTCTCACGGTGTTCGCCCGTCTCGGGGTTCTCCAGACGGATCCGGCTGGAAAAGTTCTTCGGGATCTGGGTGCCGAGGTAGCGGTCATGAGTGAAGTCGAGCAGGCGTATGGAAAACGGGTGGTAGAACCGGCGCTGGCGGATCGCCATGCCCCACGATCGCCCGCTGGCGTCGAAGCTCTGTGGCGCCGGGAAGCCGTTTGTTAGAAGCCAGGTGCCGAGGGATGTCCCGTCGGCACGCACGACCTCGACAAAGGCGGAGCTGTGATCGCGTCGGTCCATGGCGGTTTCGCGTGGGAGCTCGCGCACCGCGTGGCCGGTGCCTGCGCCGCTATTGGCGCGGGCCGGATCGAAGCCGGCGCCAGCGGAGCTTTCGGCGACGACTTCACTGTTCTGGAAAAAGCGGATGATTTTTAGCGAGAAGCCCTCGAGATCGATCCGCGCGCCATCGCGCAGGCGGCTCATGGGGATGGCGGTGACGTTTTCCACGCCGGGCTCGCTCGCGTCCACGAGCGCCAACTCGATCTCCCGTGATGCCGTCGAGTAGTTGAGGGCCCGGCCCTCATCGAGTGACATCTGCGACTCGTTCGCGAGGACCGCGGTGAAGAGTTCGCCGAGCAGCAGCAGGATGATGCCGAGGTGGACCAGGATCATGCCCGCTTTCTTCATGCGAAGCTCGAAGCGGACCGTGTGGGCGGCAATCAGATTCAGCAGGAGCAGTGAGCCGAGCAGCATTCCGCCGGGAAACGGGATCGGAATCCCGCCCTCTCCGGGAGAGAGATCGAACCAGGCGATCCATGAGCGAAGGTGCGTCTGTTGGATCTCATGGATTCCCAATTCGACCTGCGCCAGCGTCGCGGCGAAGACGAGAATCATGCACAGCGCCAGAAGCACCACCGTGAGGCGCAGCGAACTCAGGCCACGGGTGATGGCGCGGAGGGTCAGGACGATATTGGAATCCGGCTTCACGGGAGAATGGCCGAGCGAACGAAGTTCTCGAATTTTTCCTGGTTCTGGCGGACCAGCCCGGCTTCGCCCGTTAGTTTGAAGAACCAGGCGACATCTCTGGTCCGGAGGATCGCGGCGCTGATGGCACCCGGCCGGTTGCCTTCGTGGATCGGCTCTTCGCTGATCAGGTGGATGATGGTCACGGGGCCGGAAGGGGTTTCCACGGTGGTCCATGACCCTGACCCTTCATCCGCTTTCAAGGCCGGTAGTTTGAGCTGCTCTCGCCAGCGGTTCACGTTGTCGAGCGTACTGCCACCGTCACCCGTCAGCGGAATGACCGAGACATCGCCGTCCACGCCGCCCGATCCCGGGATCCGGAAGCTCGCGACGCGCATCGAGCTGCCCGCGCTCTTCTCCCATCCGTCGGGGACATCGAGGCTGATGCGAGGCTTCTCGGGAGCAGGAGGAGGTTCGGGTGCCGGAGGTCGAGTCGCTGGCTCACCGTGAATTCCTGTTAGAAAGGCGACGAACTCGCCCTTGCATGAAGCGAGTTCTGCGACCGGCGCGTTGAGCTTGAAGAACCAGGTTTGATCGCCATGGCGAAGGATTGCCGCGAGCACGCCTTTGGAAGCACCACGCAGTTCGTGGAGGGTGGCGTGCGTGGCGAGTGCCTTGAGATCAATGCGTTCGCCTTCCGGATTCTCGACCGCGGCAAGTCCGACCTGCTCGCGCCATCGGTTCACATTTGCCGTGGCACCACCGGCGTCTCCCGGCAGCGCGGAGATCGACACTTCGCACGCCGGGCGGAGGCGATAGCGCGCTTTCTGGAATTGTCCCGGTGCTTCCTCTTTCCAGTGTTCCGGTACTTGCCAGTGGATCGCCCCGGGCGCCGCGGCCGGTGTGGATGCTGCCGGCGTTTCACCGGAATCCACGACCGTGACCCGGTAGATGCGGATCTTTTCCTCGGAACAGGAAGCCAGCACGAAACAAAGCGTGGCAAGGCTGAGGACAGGGAACCGGCGGTGGATCATCGGTGACGAGGCAATCACTTGGCGGGAGCAGCTTTCGCGGGATCCCCGAACAAGGAACCGTTGGAGTGGTGATAGGTGTGGCAGCGGATGCAACGATGATCGATGCCGCCCTTGGGGCTATGACAATCGACGCACTGCTTGATCGAAGGGAGATTGAGATCGCTGGTCTTCTCGCTGGCGGTCACGTTATGGCAGTCGGTGCATTTGAAGCCCTTGCTGTGAAGGTCATGGTTGAAGCTCCCGAGAGTCATCCAGCGCTGGGGGAGCGCAGCCTTGGCGATGCCGGGGGTGCCGTTCGTGTCCTTTGGCTCCGAGACCTCATGGCAGGTCGCGCAACCCGCGAATGGGGCGCGGAGTCCACCGGGCATCTCGCCCTTTCGGCTGGCGAAGAACACCGCCCGCTCTAGGTTCTCGCGGTTTTGGTATTCGCGCTCCAGGTTGTCCTCCTTCTTCTTCAGGTAGTCGGCGAGGGCGTCCCGCTGCGTGATTCCTTCCTGGTTACGGGCGTACTCCGTATACTGGATCGGAAGACTGCGCAGGTAGGCGCGGACGTAATAGGGATCGCCGTGGGGTAGCAGGAGGCCGGGTTTGCTCTCATTGCCGGCAGTATCGGGGTCGAACTGCAGGGGGTGGCAAGTGGCGCAGTGACTCGCATAGGTGATCGGTCGTTGATACTCGCCGCGAGCGTCGCTCTCGTGACAGTGCCGACAGTCGAGTTGCTCGGCATTTAGCCCGGGAAAGGAAAGGCCTCCGTTCTTCAAGTGGACGGCATGGTTGAACTTCAGCGTATTCTCATCGCGCACCTGCTCGCGGATCTGCCGGAACTCGGGGTGGTCGGTGTGGAAGCTGTTGATCACTTCCGTGTAGCCCGTCTCCGGTCGTTGCCGTGGCTGAGCAGCGGAGCCGGAATCCGTCGCTTGAGTGGGGTGGAAATCCTTTGCCTGTTCGCGGGCCTTGGCCATGAGCGTGGCGTCGCCGTGACATGAGGTGCAGAGGGCGCTGTCGACCTCGGGCATGGCGCCATCGGTGAGGTGTTCCTTGTGACAGGCATGACAGGCGAGGTGGGCAGGCACGTTCGCCTGGTGGAAGTCCATGCCCTGATGGCAGGCGAGGCAGTTCAGATCCATCGCGGACGACTCGAGCGGGCCCTTGCGAACCCAGTCGTGGGGAGTCAATCCCTGCTTGAACGCCTCGACCGCCCGGACGTGCCATTGCCCGTCATCCTGGCCGGCGCCGGCATGGCAGGCAGCGCAGTGGCTTTGCTCGCCCGACATGGCGGCGTGCTCCGCCTTGAAGTGTTCGCTGGCGTGTACGCTGGAGACAGGTCCCGGATTGATGAAGGCATCGCGCTGCGAGCCGCCGATTCCGATGTACAGCGCCAGGATGCTGGCAAGGATGGTGACGAGGGTGACCCGCTTGCGGATTCCCCGGAGTGTGAGGCGCGGCTGGCACTTTGGAATGGCGTTGCAGCAGGTGCCATCCGGCCGGGGACCCTTGTCGCACTTGCCACCGGCGGACTTCGCGCGGGTGCAGATCCAGCGCCCCTTCGATTCGCCGGGCATGGTTTCCAAGCGGGGCGAACACTCGTAGGTGGCCCGGCATTTCCCCCGCGGCGAGGGCCCGATCGAGCAGCTTCCTCCCTGGCAGTCGCGGCCGCAGACCCAGTCTTGGTTCGGGCGGACGTACTCCGCGTTCGGAAACTCCGGGGTGGGGTGGGGGTCACTCATGACACGGCGGCGGAGAAGGCGTGGACGAGCACGATGTGCAGTACGGAGAAAACCAACAGCGCGTAGCTGAGCGGAATGTGCACGAACAGCCAGAGCCGCAGGGCGGACTGGAGGGAATACTGGTAGTCGAGCAGGTGCTTGCGACTGACGAGATCCCGCAAGCGGCCGAGGGTTTCGCGTTCGCTGCCTTTGGCGTAGCGTTCGACTTCATCGAAACGCGAGTTGTGGGCTGCCTGCGGTGCCTTGGACTGCCTCAGATGAGCCCACCAATTGCAGGGCTTGGAGAAGAACAGGCCCAGGTCGCCGGTGTAGAAGCCGATGGTCACCGGCGAGGTCTGGCCGTCGGTGCTTGCCAGCATCAGCGCCTCGGCCTCCTTGCGCAGATTCGCCCGGGCATGATGGATGCGGTCGTAGGGCGTCTCGTATCCGGAGATGGTGAGCTTTTTCGGGAAGGATCGGCTCATCCACCATCCGACCAGACCTGAAACGAAGACCACCACGAAGCACCAGGCGAGGAGCTGATGGAAGATTCCCGCGGGCCAGGTCCATCCCATGTGGGCGAAGAACAGCGGGGCCGAGACGATGCCGAGGAACAGGTGCATCTTCAGCCAGAAGCTGGCACTGCCGAGACGCAGGAAGGGAACCCGCTTGCGCAGGTTGAAAAACGTCAGGATGAGCATCAGCGCGAACAGCAGCCAGCCGCTCAGGTAGGCATGGCGCGGGTAATGGGGAATCAGCACGACGGCAGCCGCAAGCAGGGCGGCGATCACCACTGCGGTCACCAGCACGCCACCGAACTTTCTTCGCGGGGAGCCTATCGTTCCTTCAGCCATTGGATCAGCGAGGTTTCCCGGGTGAGGTCGGTGCGGACGAGCGCATCGTGCGGACAGGCACGCTGGCAGGCGGGGCCTCCGGCTTGTTCAATGCACAGGTCGCACTTCGTTGCCTTGAGGATTGGCTGCTGTTGATCGTCGACCCAGAAACTTCCGCCCTTGGCCCGGACTTCGACCATGCGGATCGCATCGTAGGGGCAGTTGGCGGCGCAGATGCCGCAGCCGATGCAGGTGGAGGGGTTGATGACCACCTCGCCGCCGAAGCTCACGCGGTGGATGGCGCCGGTGGGACAGCCGATCATGCACACCGGATCGACGCAGTGCATGCAGGCGTTCGCAACCATCAGGTTGTCGACGATCGGTCCATGCCGCAAGAAGCGCGGGTTCCCGTCATGGGTGGCCGCGCAGGCGCGGACACAGTCGTCGCAGCGCGTGCAACGGTCCATGTCGATCACCATCGATTGGGTGCCATTGAAGAACCGGCGCTCGGCCATGAACTCCATCAGGTTCGCCGGAGGAAGACCCCCATTTCCCGTCTCCTGGTTTCCCGCCGGTCGCGGGGTCTGCGCCTTGGTGGATCGTTTGACGTCGGGATTCGCATGCTTCTCGATGGCCGCGGTGGGAATGAAAATCAGGTGCGCATATCCCAACGTGCGGAGCGAATGCATCGCCGTCATGTCCTGGCGCGGGTCGTTCCAATGCCGGGCAAGCTCGTCGAATCCGAACATGCTGCCCGCGCCGATGTACTTCAGGGTCCGTTCGCCGTTGCCATGGCGCTGGCTGACGCGGCAGAAGCCGGCGCGCACGAAATGGACGCCATTGAGGTAGTCGCCCTCCTTGACCACCACCGGTTCCTGGCTAGCAGCGATAGCCCGGTCGCGGGAGGCCATGCTGCGGTAGTCCCCCGACCAGTTGTAGGCGCCGAAAGTTTCAAACCGGGCTTCGTTGCAGAGGGCTTCGAACTCGGGGCTGTTCGCATCGAGGTGAGCGAAGAGCGGGATGTCCCGCATGAAGGCGCGAAGCGAATACTTCCGGTAGTTCGCATCGATCTGCCGGCTGAGTGCGGGGTCACCTTTCATCAGGTCCCGCAGTCCTTCCCAGCTGAACTCGAGCAGCTGTGTGCCGGGCTCCGTGGCGATCACCGTGGCGGTTCTCGGCATGCGGCTCAGCGCGGAAATCTCGCCGAACATCTGGCCCTTCCGGACCGGGTCTGTTTGGACCCCGGAAATCGTCTGGGGGAAATCCTGGAGATAAACCGCGTTGCGCTCGGCATCGACCGACTCCCGGAAAACGTCGCTCACGCGCAGGGAATCCCGGCTCCATTCTTCCGCTTCGCGGCGATTGCTCCACAACTGCGCAAAACGGGAGAAGAAGTTTTTCCGTTTCTCGCGCGGGGAGCGCCCCAGGATCTTCGGATCGAGGTGCGGCCTCATGATCACCTGGACCTCGCCCGAGAGGACAAGGTAGGCCGAGGTGCCGTAGTCGCCCCGCCGCAGGACGATCTCACCCGCATCGAAGCTGCGCACGGCGGAGTCCGCCTTCAGGATGCCGCGCAAGGGTGTCCCTTTCGGGAAGGAAGCCTCGTCCATGCTGGCAAAGGGTTCCTCCTTCATCAGCATGTCCACCGTGGCGTCGCTCATCGCGGGATCGAGCGGATCGTCCCAGCGCTTCGGGCGCGTGGCCTTGCGGGTGAGGCTGTCGAGAGTGTTTTCGGAGTCGGCCATGGTATGCCAGTCAGGCGTCGATCACGAGGTTTCCCTTGGGGCGGCAGATGCAAGTGAGGCAACTGCCTTCTTCCGGCGGGTCGCCCGGTGCGATTTCGTATTCGACGTCGCCCCCCTTGATGGCCACGAGGCATGATCCGCAACTGCCCGCACGGCATCCCCCTTCGATCGAGCGGATCCCGTTGTGCTCCGCGAAGGCCAGCAGGTTTTCGAGAGCGGGATCCCAGGTGAGGCGCTTGCCGGTCCGGGCGAATTCGACTTCGATCGTTGGCTGGTTGCCCTTCGGCTCCGGGGTTTCCTTTGGGCCGGTCTTGACCGTCGCCGGACCGAAGGCCTCGAACTTCACGTCCTTCTTCGGGACGCCCCAGTCGAAGAGCCCGTGGACGAGGGTGTCCATGAAGGGCCCGGGACCGCACAGGTAGAACACGTAGTTCGACGAGGGCAGGATCTGCTTCATGAGCTCGATGGTGACCCGGCCCTCGTGGTTGTAAGACTTGCCGGGCACGTCGACATTCGTAGGACGGCTGTAGCAGACGTGAAGCCGGAGATTCGGATTGGCCTGCTGCAGCGCGATCATCTCATCGCGAAACATGTGGTCCTCACCATTCCTGCAGCCGAAGAAAAAGTAGATCTCCCTCGTGTCGCCGAGGTGGGTCAGCGCCCGGGCCATCGCGAGCATGGGGGTAATGCCGATGCCGCCGGAAATCAGGACCGCCGGCCGGTCCTCTTCCACGTCCAGGTAGAAGTGCCCGGTCGGGGCCTTGACGTCGAGGATGTCGCCTTCCGCCACAGAGTCGCAGAAGAAGCTCGAAATGATTCCGGGACGGGCGTCGGGCACGTCGCCGGGAGGCAGGGCGCGCTTGATCGTCACCCGGTAGTGGGCATCGGTGAGGAAGCCATCGGAGAGCGAGTAACACCGGACCAGCGGCTTCTCCGCATCGGGCGGATGAAGTTGGAAGGTCAGGTACTGGCCGGGCTTGAACGGCGGCAGGGGCCGGCTGTTGTGGGGAGTGAGGTAGAAGGAATAGGTGTCCGGGCACTCCTGGACCTTCCTGGCGACGGAGAATTTCCGGTATCCGTTCCATGCGGTCTCGGGAGCCGCCTGCGCCTGGCGGTTGAGGATCTCGATCCGCTTGCTCAAGGCCGCGAGCTCGAGGCGGTTGCGCCGCGCCTCGAAGCGCTGCCGGCTGAGGAGCGTCCACCATTGGGTGGCGAGGTAACCGGTCATGACCACTCCTCCCACCACTCCCACGGTCAGGAGCGGACTCGCTTGGGCAAATTCAAACAATGGTTGGAAGGTCACCGTCTTGGTCAGAAGGGGAATTGGATCCGGGTAACTTCAGCTCACGCTTGGCCTGTTAGGCGGTGATGGTCGGTGTCATTCACGACGGGGAGAATACGATCCTGATACCGTATCCGATCAAATCGCGCGGAACACGTCAAGTCAGGCGACCCCCATGAGTTGAGGCTCCTGCTCCGCTCGTGATTGAACAACCTTCAAGCAGGGGTGTCGCCGGAGGCCGCGTGATGTTCGAGCGCCTCGCGTGTCATGGACGGTGTGAGGCCCGGGTAGCGTGACAGCAGGCGTGCCAGCAAGCCGGTGACATGGGCCGCGGCGAAGCTGCTGCCGGTGACATGGGCGTGGCCACCACCGGGGACGGGGACCCGGATCCCGGCACCGGGCGCCTTGAGGGTCACATGATGACGCGGCCGGCTTTCTAACATCGCGCAGCGCGATTCCTCGCCAGCGGTCACACCGATCACCTGGGCAAAGAAGGCAGGGTACTCGACGTGATCCGGAGAGACGTTCGACGAGGCCGCGACCACCGTGCAGTCGCGGTGAAAGGCCTCGTCCGTCCACTCCTTGTAAACCGGCAGCGTGGGAGCGAGTCCCGGGACACCAAAGGAGCAGTTGAGCAGGCGGGCGCCTCGATCCATAGCGAAGCGTGCACCGAGCCGTGTCGCCTCATGTCGCGACTGGCGGTGGTCGGCTCTCAGCACGCTTACCCCCAGGATGATGGCGGCGGGCGCGAGCGCGTGAATGATGCCTGCGACAGCCGTGCCATGACCGGCGGGATCGCTTCCTTCCGCTGGCTCGATCACACAGCGGCCGTCATGAAATGTGGTCCTCCATGTCCCGGCCAGAGGCATGGCGGCCAGGTCGGGATGTCGCGGGTCCACGCCCGTGTCCAGCACTGCGACGATCACGCCGGCTCCGTCCCCGTGCCGGATGGCGGCAAGGCACTCGCCACGGCTGGGCCATGGACGACACGCTGGAGTCAAGGCCGGGTCCATCCGGAAGAAAGGGCCCGGGCCAGCGCAGTCAGCTGCTCGAGGCCCTGGAGTGAAAAGTCCGCCGGTCCCTGGTGATGCTCCAGCAACACGGCTGAAACCACGCCGCCGTCATCTCCTTCATCGGCTTCCAAGGGGGCGGCCATCATTGCGGTTCCGCGGGTCCCCATCGACGAGTCGATCGAGCGGTCGTGCACGGGGTTTTCCTGGAGCATCTGTTCCAGGATGGCCTGCCCGGTGAGATAGACCCGTGAGATCAGCCCGCGATCGAGAGGTTGTCGCAGGCCGACGATCGAGGGCTCGAGAGGATTGGCAATCGCGACCAGCGCGTCCTCCTCCGCGCGCCACAGTGTGACCCCGTCGGCTCCGGTGGCGGTGGCGAAGTCGCGCATGAGTGCCTCGGCATTTTCCGGAAGCGGGGAGGAGGCCTCGGCGTTGGTGGGATTCATATCCAAGAAGACGGCATTCGAGTGGGGCGCGGGCGCGATTTCGGATTGCCCAGCATGTTCGCTGTCCATAGGCTACAGCAAGGCTGAAGAACCATGGACTTCCCCCCATCCATCGCCGGCAACGAACATCTCGACTTGGCAGAACAAGCGTTGGAGGGAGATCCGCAGGCGCTTCAGTCCATCCTGGAAATGCTGCGCTCGCCGGATCTGGTGGCGGCGCTCCGTTCCCGCGGGGCAAGCGACTCCGAAGCGGCCGATTTGATCGCGGATCTCGTGGGCGATTGCTTCGGCGGCGAGCGAGCCAAGGGCGGCCTGCACCGGTTGCTGGAGCGCTACAACGGGTCTTGTCCGTTGCCTGCCTTCCTCCGCCACGTGGCCTTGCATCGACTCATCGATCTGAAGCGCAAGCTTTCCAAGCGGAAGGTGGCGATGGCGAGAGATGACGATGATGAGGATCCGCTGGCAAATGTCGCCGTTCCAAGTGGCGCGGATGAGCCTGCGGATACGTCGCTCATCACCTTGCTGCGGGAGGCGATCACTTCGACCTTCGAATCCGTGGAGCAGGAGAAGCTGGTTCTCTATCGTCTGGTGCATTCCTACGGGGTGCCGCAGAAGCAGGTCGGAGCCTTGTGGGGTCTGCCCGAGTGGACGATCAGCCGCAAGCTCGATGCACTGAGGGACGAGTTGCAGTGCGGGATCCTTGCCGAAATCCGGCGGAGGGACGCTTGGCTGGAACTCGAGTGGAAGGACCTGATGGCTCTTTGCAGCGAGTCGGTCGAGCTGTTCGGCTGACGGACTGCTGGATCGTGGTGAGGACCGTCCCGGCATTGGAAAATGTCGGTGCCCGCCGGCTGGGGGAGTTGCCGGCGGGCGCCATTGTTTTTTTGGGGGAGATCGGGAAAGAGTCGGTAGATCCGTGGAAGTCCGGGCGATCGGCCGTGACGGCTTGCGGACATGGCCATGACGGCGGCGCGCGAAGCTCTTGCAGAAATTGTCGAAGATTTCTTCAGTGAGCCGTTTTCCCGTTCAGCTCCCGTGAGCTTGGCGGGTTGCGAAAAATGCCGCGGGGCCGATAAAGCGGCGAAAGATTGCAAGAGCAGCGGGCGCTCGCGTAGTGATGTCAAATGAACGCGGATCAGCCATCATCTACCGACCTGAAAGTCCTCAGCGATTTCCTGGATGCCTTCGATCACTCGGCGCAGGCCCATGCCCGCATGGATCTGACCGATGAGCAGAAGCGCGAGATCGGATTGCTCGCCAGCGGAGAGCTTTCCAAGGAGCGCCGCGAGTCGCTGGTGCCGCTGCTGGCGGGAAACCAAAATGCGATCGAGCTGCTGGCGGACCTCATGAAAGGCGGCGCGGGCGCGGGTTGAATCGACGTCTCCTTGCGGTGCGTCGATGGCTCGTGTAGGACTATTCCGTGGAAAAGTTCCTGGAAGGCGTGCCGATCTTCGCGGGCATCGATGACGGCGCCTTGGAGTTGCTGCTCGCCACGGCGCGCCGGGTCGAGGCGGAGGCGGGTGAGTTGATCGTCCGCGAGGGAGATTCCAGCAACGAAATGTTCGTGATCGGTGAGGGTGAGGTGCGCGTCTGGAAGCACCATGGCACGCCGGGGCAGGTGGAGCTCGCGGTGCTGGGGCAGAAGGATTTCTTCGGCGAGATGTGCATGCTGGAGACGCTGCCACGGGCGGCCACGGTGGAGGCGCTGACTGCCTGCACCCTCGTCGGTGTGAAGTCCTCGGCCTTCTACCGTCTCTATCAGGCCCGGCCGGAACAGCATGCGATCCTGATCCTGAATCTGGCGCGCGATCTTTCGCGGCGGATCCGCGCCTTGCACCTGAGATTCGTGGTGTAGGCCGGCAACTCCGATTGCCCCGCTTCTCGTTCTTCGACGTGGAGGTGACCGTAGGTGACGGTCCGCCGGTGCGTGGCTACATCTACTACCCGCAGCCGGATACCAAGCCGGCGCATTTCCAGAACCCCGCTGTGCTGGAACTGCTGCTGCCGTTCGTGAAAGGTGTCGAGTATGGTGCCACGTTGAAGCTGAGGGTGCCCGCGAACCAACTCGCGGTGCATGAGCCTGCCACTCCGGGAACGCGTGGTTAGGTTTTGTCAGCGTTCGTTTCCGCGAATCCGAGCTGTGACCTCGTTCCTTTCGAATGAATTTCAAACCATCCTTCATCAACATGCCCCTCCGCCACCTCATCATCCATTCCTTCCTCGCCACCGTCGCACTCGGCGCCGATGATATTCTGATCCATGATTTCGAGGGTGACAGCTATGCGCCGTGGCAGACGACGGGCACGGCTTTCAATGCAGGTCCGGCGCGCGGTGCCAGCCTGGCGACCCTCGAGATCACCAATGCCACGGGCTCGGGAGTCGCGTGCAGCGAGAACCACGAATCGGGGAACTCCAGTGGCAACGACGGCCCGCAGGGGCGCTTGACCTCGCCTGCCTTCGAGATCCAGCGGAAATACATTTCCTTCAAGATCGGCGGCGGCGACTACGAGCGCCATGCCTGCATGAACCTGCTCGTGGATGGTGAGATCGTGAAGAGCGCCACGGGAAGAAACTCCGATGCGATGTATGCCGCGAGCTGGGATGTCACGAAGTGGGCGGGCAAGCAGGCGAAGATCGAGATCGTCGACGAAGCCAGCGGCGGGTGGGGCCATATCCTCGTGGATCATTTGGTGCAGACGGACGCGCCCGCGGTGCTGCCGGTGGTGACCACGCCGGTCTATCAGGAAGCCGCGCGCCCGCTGTATCACTTCACGGCGCGGCAGTGGACCATGGACCGCTTGAATCCCGGCATGCGCCAGGAAGGCTGGCTCAATGACCTGAACGGGATGATTTACTACAAGGGCGAGTATCACATGTTCGCCCAGCGGTGGAACAAGTGCTGGATCCACGCGGTGAGCACCGACCTCGTTCATTGGACGGAACTCCAACCGGCCTTCTGGGAAGAGGAACTCGATAGCGCCGTTCAGTCAGGATCGTGCGTGATCGATGTGAACAACACCTCCGGCCTCGGCGAGCCGGGGAAAGAGCCGCCGATGGTGGCGCTGTGGTCCCGCAACGACAATCGCACCCAGTGCCTTTCCTACAGCCTCGACAAGGGCCGCACGTGGAAGCACTACGACAAGAACCCGCTCTTCGTTTTCCCCGAGCGCGATCCGAAGGTCTTCTGGCACGCGCCGTCTAACAAGTGGGTGATGGTGATGTACGGCAGCGACCAGTATCACATCTTCACCTCCACGAATCTGCTCTCATGGAAGAACGAGAACAACCCGATTCCCAAGGCCTACGAGTGTCCGGACTTCTTTGAGATCGCGGTGGATGGCACCAACGCGAAGAAGTGGGTGCTGGTCCACGCGGACGGGAAGTATTCCTACGGCAAGTTCGACGGGACGAAATACACCGAGGAATCGGACCGTTTCATGATGGATATCGGCGGCGAGGCATTCTACGCCACGCAGAGCTTCGAGAACGTGCAGACCGGCGATGGCCGGCGGATCCAGATGGCGTGGATGCGCGGCTCGAATTTTCCCGGCCAGCCCTTCAGCCAACAGGTGACCTTCCCGTGCAAGCTGAAGCTGAAGAACACCCGCGCGGGCCTGCGCATCTTCCGCCAGCCGGTGCGTGAGATCTCGCTGCTGGCGGATCAGGTGAAGAACGTGTCGTGCGGGAGGATTCATCCCGGAGAAATTACCACCATCGCGGATTCGGGTGAGGCCTACCGGATCGAAGCCGAAGTGGACATCCCGGCAAATGCCACGGTGGTCTTCAATGTCCGCGGCACCGCGGTCCGCCTCGGCAAGACGGAACTCAAGGTGAACGACAGCAACGCCAAGATCCCGGAGGACGTGAAGAAGGTGGAGATCCTCGTGGACCGCGCTTCGCTGGAAGTCTTCGTGAACGACGGTGAGATCTCCTGCAGCCGAGTGCTGCGCCCCTCGACTCCATCCACCACGGTGACGGCGGAGGGGAGCGGTGCGACCGTCCATTCCATTCGCCTCACCACACTCAAGGGGATGTGGTGAGATAGGTCGGGGAAGCATCCGAAACAGCTTGTCCAAGGGCCTTTCTCCGTGAAGTGAAGGGCATGCCCGTCCGCCGTGCGCCGCTTTTCAGTCTGACGATCCTTGTCGGCGCGGCGCTGCTGTTTTTGATCCAGCTCGTCTTCGCCCGCATGGTGCTTCCGCTGCTTGGCGGCGCACCGGCGGTGTGGAATACGGCGATGGTCTTCTATCAGGCAGTGTTGCTTGGCGGCTACGGTTATGCGCACTGGCTGACCTCGAGGGCGGGGAGGAAGTGGCAGCTGGGCATTCACGCGCTGGTGCTCGTGGCGGGCTTGGCGTGCCTGCCGTTTGGCATTTCGGTCAATGACGGACCTTCGGGTGAAGAGAGTCCCATTCCTTGGCTCATCGGTCTCCTCGCGATGTCGGTGGGGCTGCCATTCTTCGCGGTCTCCGCGACCAGTCCACTGCTGCAGCATTGGTTTTCCAAGACGGGGCATCCTGATGCGCGCGATCCCTACTTCCTCTACGCCGCGAGCAATGCCGGCAGCCTCGCCGGACTGCTTGGCTATCCGATGCTGATAGAGCCGAACTTCACGCTGAAGGCGCAGGCATGGGGATGGATGATCGGCTATGCCGTGCTCGCCGCGGGAGTCTTGGCTTGCGGCTGGCGTTCCGCGCAGGGATCGCAACCCGCCCACGCTCGCGTGAGACGTGAGCAAATCACCGGCAAGCGCCGCCTTCGCTGGGTGCTGTGCGCACTGGTGCCGTCGAGCCTGATGCTGAGCGTCACGAGCTACTTCTCCAGCGAGATCGCCGCAGTGCCGCTGCTGTGGGTGCTGCCGCTGGCTCTCTATCTGGCGACCTTCATGATGGTCTTCGCCCGGCGACCGCTGATCCCGCATGGGGTGACGAAGCGGATCCTGCCCTTGTTGCTGGTCGGCATGGTGATGGTGATCGCCACGGTGGTGACCACGCCCATTTCGATATTGGCGGCGTTGCACCTGGCGGGGTTTTTCATCGCGGCGCTGGTGTGCCACGGCGAATTGGCAAAGGACCGGCCGGGAGCCGAGTCTCTAACAGAATTCTACTTCTGGATGTCGCTCGGTGGCGTTCTGGGCGGGGCTTTCAATGCCTTGGTCGCCCCGATGATCTTCGACCGTGTGATCGAGTATCCGCTGATGCTGGTTGCCGTTGCGTGGCTTGGGATTTCGTCGGGGAAAGCAGGTCGTCATCTTGCGTGGGCGGCGATGCCAGCGGTGCTTGCCCTTGCCATCATCAAGCCGCTGGGCCCGATGCTTGCCTTCGGCGGGGCATCACTGGCGTGCTTTCTCCTGTCGCGTGATGGTGTCCGCTTCGCGCTTGGTTTGGCGGGAGTATTGCTGGTCGCGGGGTTCACCGTGGAGGGGGGAAGCCGGGTGTTGCTCACCGAGCGAAGCTTCTTCGGCATCCATCGTGTGGAGGACGATGGCAGATTTCGCCGCCTTTTCCACGGCAAGACGATTCACGGCGTGCAGGACGTGGGCCGGCCGCAAGTGCCCCTGAGCTACTACCATCCGGAGGGATCGCTGGGGCATATCTTCGCTGCGGGAGTCGATGGCCCGGTCGGGGCGGTGGGGCTCGGCGCGGGTGCCTTGGCGGCGTTTGGAAGGCCGGGGCAGGAGATCGATTTCTACGAGATCGACCCCGCGGTGGCGCGCATCGCGAGCGATCCACGATACTTCTCGTACTTGTCCGGTTCGAAAGGGAAGGTCTCGATCATTCTCGGGGATGCCCGGCTGATGCTCGCGAAAGCTCCGGATGCGCACTATGAGTTGCTGGTGCTGGATGCCTACGGCTCGGACTCCGTGCCGGTTCACCTGCTCACCCGGGAGGCCATGCAGCTCTACCTCCGCAAGCTCGCTCCCGGAGGGCGCATTGCATTCCACGTCTCGAACCTCCACCTGAATCTACGGCCGGTGGTGGCAAACCTCGCGCATGATGCCGGGCTGGTATGCCTGGCGGAGGACGACGAAGACGTGACCGACGAGGAAATGGCGGCGGGCAAGTTTCCCTCCCGCTGGATGATTGTCGCGCGACGGCTTGATGACTTTGGCAAATTGCCCGAAACCGGGTTCTGGGATGGGGTGGAAGGCTACCCGGCCTCGCCGCTATGGACGGACGACCATTCCTCGATCCTGCCGCTGCTCGATTTCCGGCTGCGGTGAATCCGGACTTTCGCGAAGTCCTGTTCGGGTGTTAGATCCCGGTGATGTCGCGGATGAGAAAGCTGCGGTTCTTCCTCTTCTGGCGGATGATGACCCGCCGGTGGAGGTTGCATCGACACGCCGACAATGCCGCGGCGCTGGCCTTCTATGCCCTGATTTCGCTGCCGCCGCTGCTGCTGATCGGCGTGACCGTGGCGGGCGTGGTTCTGGGCGAAAGCGCGGCGCACGGGGAACTGGAAAGCAAGTTCGCCGCCGTGCTCGGAGTCGACATGGCGCAGATCATTGAGGCGATCTTGCAGAGCGCGCGCATTGCGCCCCGGTCGCAACCGGGTGCCTTCGTGGTTGCCATGGCCACGCTGCTGTATGCCGGCTCGCATGTCCTTTCGAAGCTGCGCACGACGCTCAACGTCGTGAATGACGCCGCGCCGGCCGATCCATCGCGGCGGTGGCTTGGCAAGCTGGCGGCAAGGGCCCTGTGTGCGGGCCTGATCCTGATGTTCGGCGTGCTCCTGGCCGCAGGCACCGTGCTGGATGCTTTCGCCGCCTTTGTGGCCGCGCGAATGGATGCACCGTGGCTATCGAAGCTGAATCTGGTCCAGCGCCTCGGTTGGCTATCCACCTACACGCTGCTGACCTTCGCCTTCGCGCTGATCTTGAAAGTCCTGCCGCGCCGGCGCCCGCTATGGCGACACGCGATTGCCGGTGCTGCCTTTGCCGCACTGGTCGCGATCTCGTTGAAAGGTGGGCTCGATCTCTACTTCCGCCACACCGCGTGGGGCTCGTTCATCGGCGGCGGCGTGAACTTTCTGATCTTCCTGTTCTGGCTCGCGGCCTCGATCCAGGCCTTCCTCGCCGGAGCGGAGGTGGCGGCCTGGTTCAGCCGTCGTGCGGGTCGCAAGAGGGCCGCTCAGCGCGCCGCGATCTCGCGCGCTGCCAACCAGTAGATACGCGCCGGGCTGGCTTGATCGAGCAGCATCACCGCGCGCCTCGGCCGTCCCCAAGTGCGATCCCAACGATGCGGGTAGCGGCCGTTTTCATCGCGCATCTTGTCGTGGAGATGCACGAGACAACGCGTGACTACATCGTGCCAATGCGGGTCCTTGTCCCGGTCTTGGAGCTCGAGGAATGACTCTAACAAAAGGTGGGCGAATTTCCCGCCGTCGGAAATGGCGCCGCTTTCCGCGACCCATTGCTTCTCGGCGGCCTGGGCGATGCGCTTGGCTTCATCGAGATAAGCGGCATCGCCGGTGATCTCGTGAAGCAGACAATTCGCGCGGATCATCAGCGCGGAATTGTAAGTGAACTTCCGGCGATCCACGCGGCCATCGAGGCGGATATTATCGAAGAACAAGCCGTCCGTGTCCTGCAGCTTCGACTTGGTCCAAGCGTAAAGGCGCTTGGCGGTTTCGAGATGCTTGTCGTCCTTCGTCAGTTGATGAAGGCGCAGCGCGGAGACGATGGCGGGCGCATTGGTGCAGGTGTTCTTGGAAGTCTTTTCCTGCTCCCGCCAGTAGAGGCCGCCGCCGAGCTTGTCGTCCTCGCCACTCATCACGAAGCGGAAGGTCGCGGCGGAGCGATCGAGATACTTCTTATCCTTCGTCACCTCGAAGACCTCGGCGAGCGCGAGCACCAGCCAGGCATTGTCGTCATAGTAGCGGTCGGAGGCTTTCGGTCCGGGCTGCACGTCGAAGCCCTCGTGCCCGCCGTGCTCCAGCCAATACACTTGGATGGCATCGGCATAGTCGCGCATCGGCGCGGTGTACTTGTCCGGCTCGACGCTGGCCGCGGCGGCGAGGGCCGAGAGCTGGACACCGACACCCCACATGAAGGACGGGTGATCCGGCTTGCCGGTCTCGAGATTGATCCTTTCCGCGTAAAGCTTCTGCTCCGGCAGCCACATGTCCTTGTGCAGCACCTCCTGCGTTTCAGCGCCCCACTGGCGGAACGGCGGAGTCTCCGCGGCGGCAGGCAGAAGCAGGCCGAGGGAGGCTAGAGCAAAGGGAAGTAAACGCGTTTGGAATGCCACGCGCTCTATTCGTAGTGAGGGAGGGTGATCTTGCGCCTTGGTGCGGATTTCCGAGGATCATGACGCGGTTTGCGGATCATAGATCGAAGGTCGTCAACGGGTTTACCTACGCTTGCGCCCTGAAATCAGTGCAGAGAGGCTTAGAAGGCCAAGTGCCGTCGTGGAAGGTTCCGGTATTGAGAAAACGTTCCCAGTGAAATCGAGGATCACCGAAGCACCTGCGTCAATCCTGCCGAAATTGTAGTAGAAGACGTAGTAGCTATCGTTGTGAATGATACCGCTTCGCGACCCCGCGACGCCTTGCGTAGGAGGCTCGACATAAGCCCCTACCAATGAAAGCGAGTTCGAGAGCGAGCCTTCAGTAACGGTTGCCGTCCCGTGAAACAGCAGGGCACGTGGTGGCGAAGGATACAAGGAATCACTGTGGTCGGCGTTGTCCACGACACCTGCCGCCGGTTGCAGCACGATGCTGGGAGCCGCCGTAAATATATTGTTATAATACGCGGGGTTTTCATTGGCCGAGGCACTAACGAAGGTCTCGAAGTTGATATGGCTTTGAGATTCGAGGATGTCGGCGAAGTACATGAACGTATGACCGTTCGTGTCCGGGTGCGGGCCGAGGTCTGAAATGGAGTCTCCATCGATATCGACGCTCCAAGCTCCCGGGGTGCTGAAAATGCTTTGGGGGATGACGGTCAATGCAGCGTGGGAGCTGCTCACTGAAACCAGAAATGCGGCCGCCAGCGCGAATTTTGGCAGGATGTTTCTCATGGGATTTTGAGCTTTGGAAAAGGGTTGGAGCAGCATTCGGACCACGTAATTCCCACCATTATCAAACTATCGAGGCCCCCCCGCAGCTTCAGTGCTTTAAGTGTGACGATGAGCCTGCCGGCCGCAGGGGAGTAGGGCTCCCGGCCACGCGGGGGCCAGTGGATGCCATGGCCCTGTGGCGCACCGCCATGGCATGTTATTGCCGATGACTGCATCCACTCACGATCAGCAACTCCTCGGTGCCGAAGATTGCATCGAGATCCTCTTCCCCCACGAGAAATCCCGGCCGTGCCTGCGCACCTTCCGCGAGTGGCAGGCGAGAGGATACATCCCCGTGATCAAGATCGGCCGGCGCACGTTCTTCGATCCCGTGCAGGTGCGCGCCGCGATCGAGCAGCGCTTCCGCATCGCTCCCATCGAGGGCTGCTAATCCACTCGCTCATCCTGCCAACGGAGATCATGCCTGATTTCCCTCAACCGATCACCCTTTCGTCTTTCGGCGAGGAGCCGGATTACTTCGAGCCGCTCTCGTCCCGCTTTCTCGTGAGGAATACCACGGGCCGCTGGCTGCCGCTGCTGGAGTCCGGCTATAAGCGAGAACTCCGCTCCCGCGGCCTGAAATCGAAGCCGGATGAAGGAGACACGCTGTCCGACATCGATGCCGCCATTCTCGATGTGCAACACCATCGCGACATCTCGCACTATGGCCCCATTTGCGGGAAGAATGCGGGGCTATTGGAAGCTAATGGCCAGCGCATCCTTGTCACCGAGGACCCGCGGTTGCCCGAGCCCGCGCCGGGAGCATGGGCGAACCTGCGGGCGGTGCTGGAGGGCTTGCTGCAAAAGGGCGAGGACGAAGCGATCGGCCGTCGCCAGGTGGCGACTTTCCACGGGTGGATCAAGAGCAGCGTGGAGGCCCTGCGCGCGGGAGAGCTCCAGCAGCAGCAGGCACTCGCGCTGTGCGGCCCGCCGCGTTGCGGGAAGTCCTTCCTGCAAGGCATCATCACCCACATGCTCGGGGGCAGGGGAGCGAAGGCGGAGCGCTACTTCTCCGGCAAGACGCCCTTCAATGCGGATCTCTACGCCGCCGAGCACCTGATGCTGGAGGATGAGCACTGCTCCACCCGCATCGAGAACCGGCTGAAGCTCGGCTCCTCGATCAAGCAGCACACCGTCTCCACCTATCTCGGCAGCCTGCATGCGAAGGGGCGGAATGCGGTGAACCTGCCCGGCTGGTGGCGCGTGTCCATCACGCTGAATGACGATCCCGAGGCGATGATGGTGCTGCCGCCGCTGGACCAGCACATCGCGGACAAGATCATCATCCTGCGCGCCTCGGTCTTCCAGTGGCCGATGCCGATGGTGACCACGGCGGATCGCACGGGCTTTCATGCGAGGGTTGTCAGCGAGATTCCCGCTTACCTGCATTGGCTGCTGCATGAGTGGCAGGTGCCGCATGAGGTCATCGATCCGCATCGCTATAATGTGGCGACTTTTCATCACCCCGAGCTGGCGGAGGCGCTGCATTGCTTCTCACCGGAGGCGGAGCTGCATGAGCTGCTACAGCTGACCTACGCGGATGCGGTGCTTCATCGCGTGCCCGTGGAAGCGACCGCGGCGGAGATCGAGGCTGCTGTCCGGTATCGCGATCCGGCACGCGCCGATCGGCTCTTCAGCTTCCGCAATGCGTGCAGCACCTACTTGGGAAGGCTGGCGAAGAAGTATCCCCAGCAGCTCGAAGCGATGCGTGATAAAACGCGCCGCTGGTGGGTCATCGATCACGGGCTCCTCTCCAGCCAGCCTCCGGTGACGCGGTGACACGCGAAAGTCATATTCACGGGGAATTTCTCCGTGCGTGGCTCGGGACACCAGGAGTCGGAGACCCGGACTGCGGCAGCCTGCTGCCGCTCCATGCCAGCAGCCCTGCTGCGGGGAAGCACTTCAGTGGCCGAGCCCCATCAGCAAGCTCGCCCGGGGGGCACGGCTCCAGCCCGCCACGTGCGCTGGAACCCCACCTGGTGACGCGGTGACACGCGAAAGTCATATTCTCAGGAAATAAAATGTCCCTCGACGTGACCCGGCTGGAAAAGGTCCGGCGTAATCCCACCGGCAAGATCACCGCCCGCTGCCCGGCCTGTGCCGAGGATGGCGGTGACCGCACCGGCAATCACCTGGTGATCTTTCCCGATGAGAAATTCGCCTGCGCCGCGCGGGCGGGGGACGGGGATCACCGGAAGCGCATCATGGCGCTAGTGGGCGTTCGCTCCGAGGTCACCTTCGATGCGGAGCAGCGTCGCCAATGGTGGAAAGAGAAGAACGCCACACGGCAGCGGAGCATCGGGAAGGATCGTCTGGCCCGCTCTGCGCGCCATCACCGGCAAGAACTCATCCATCAATATGGATGGCATCATGAGGAGGTGTGGGAGGACTCGCCGCAGCGGATCGATTGCGACCTGGTGGCAATGGATCCCACCCATTTCCTCAGCAGCCTCTTTTCACCTCATGATCTTCTGTGGACCGGTGAAGTTCACCAAAGCGGCGGCGACAGCCATGCCGTCCGCTGGAAGACCTGCGCGGAGTGGAGCGCCACCGGCACACGCATCGGCCCCATGACCACGCCCGCCGTGTGGATGCCGGGAACGATTTCCCGCGCCTCTAACAACGTCCTCGAGTCTCCCTATGTGGTCCTCGATTTCGATGGATTCGATGGCATCAAGCCGGTCACGCCGGATGAGCTCTCACGTCACCTGTTAGGCTCCTTGGGGATCGTCCGTTGGCTGCGTGAAGCCATGGCCTGGCAACTCGCCGCCATCCTCTGGACCGGAGGAAAGAGCCTCCACGCATGGTTTCACACCCCACCGCCCGAGGTGCTGAAGAGCCTGCTCCCCGTCGCAGAATCCCTAGGCATGGACGCCGGCCTCATCGGCAGGCCGGAGCATCCCTGCCGGCTTCCCGGACAGGTTCATCAAGGGAGTGGGAAGGTGTCGCGGGTGTTGTGGCTACAGGCCCAAACCCAGTAGTCGGAGACCCGGACTGCGGCAGCCTGCTGCGGGGAGGCACGCTGTCTAGAGACCGCTTGCCTGGGAGAACCAAGCCCTTGGTAGATCGCCGCGAGCGGGCCAGCCTCATTCTGGCAAGTGGGTGACGCGGAATGAGCGTGTTTCGAACGGCGGTGAAGACTACTTGCATAAGGCACATAAATCAGCTCCATCGAGCCGGGTGGCATGAGATACGTATCCGAATTCCTCAAAAATCTTGCGGTCACCGATAACACGATCTTCCGAGGCCAGTCTCGCAACAAGCCGGTTCTACCCTCCATCGGGCGCTCTTACTCAGGCTCGTGGAAAAATGTCGCATCGGTTGAAAGGCGTTCCTTGGTGGAGTTCAAGAAGCGGTGGATTCCGTATTTCAAGAACTACGAGCCTGGTTCCGACTTGGAGTGGCTGGCGCTCATGCAACATCATGGATGCCCCACTCGTCTGATAGACTTTACGACGAATCCTTTGATCGCATTGTTCTTCGCGACATCTCCGGCCAGCAGCGATGTCGAAGGAGTCTTCATCACCGCCAACTACTCGAGGCACGAGGTTTCGATGCGCAATGAGGACTTGTTTGAACAGGAGACGAGCTTCGCCTACTACCCTCCTCATCTCACAGAACGAATCATTGGCCAATCGGGATGCTTTGTATGCTCCGCAGACCCGAACAAGCCTTTGGAGCCCGAGAAGGGCATCAAAGTCATTTCCATTCCAGGTGATTTAAAGGACTTTTACCGGGGCGAACTCAAGCACCTAGGGATCACTCATTCTACGCTTTTCCCTGGCTTGGATGGCATCGGCAACGATTTGAAGGATCAAATTGAACAAGGGATGCTGATGCAAAGAATTTCGGACTTCATTGAGACAATGCCTAGTCCTTTAGAGGAGGAAGAGCAGGAAGGCGTGTAAGTATCGGCCGTCATGCCTTCCGCTTTCCAGCCAGGTGTCCCTCGCCACGCACGGAGAAAAAATTACCCGTGAATGTGACTTTCGCGTGTCACCGCGTCACCGCAGGCCGGTTCCAGCGCCTTCGCGGGCGATCGGGGCTTCGCTGCCCTCCCCTCACTCCTTCCAATCCTCTTCCACCCACGGGGCGGGGAGCACGCGGTGGTGGATCTTGCCGGAGGTGACGCCGTGGACGGCGTCCGGGGGATCGGGCTTGCCGTGGAAGACGAGGAACTTGGCGCCCTTCGGCTTCTTCGGCGGGACGAAGAGATTGAGCGGGAAGGGCGGGCGGACGTTGAACTTGAAGCTGCGCACCCATTCCTCCGGCCACCAGTAGCGCTCCTTCATGGCGTAGGTGAGGAAGGCCTGCTCGGTTGCGAAGATGGAGCGGTCTTGGGCGCGGTCCATTTCGCGCAGGAAGGTATCGTAGATGTACTGCGACTTGCCGGCCTCGAAGCGGAAGATGGAGGAGTTCCCGATCTCGGGGCGCTTGCGCAGGATCTGTTTCCGGCGTTCCCACCAGTTGTGGATGATGCAGTTCTTCCCCGGGTGGTAGTCGAAGAAGCAGTCGATGTCATCGAGGATGACGAGGTCGAGATCGAGGAAGAGGGTGGGGCCTTCGAGGTTCGCGAAGCCGTCGCGGGTCATCACCAGCTTGAGGAAGACATTCGGCCACTTCGCCTGGGTGACACCGGGGTTTTCCGGGAAGGGATGGGTCTCGATGCCTTCGACCAGGTCGGTCGTATTATCCGTGAGGCACACGAAGCGGAACGGCCGCTTCAGGTGGCGGCTGATCGAGCGGTAGAGGATATTGACGTAGCGGGACGGGTATCGCGTCCCCCACTTCATGCAGATGATGTTGACGGGTGCTCCGGGCATCGGTGGCCGCGAGTCTGGCCGCCGGGCGGGGCGGGGGAAAGGCGAATTCTCGGGGGTGAAAGGATCGGGACCAGGATGGATAGGATGAATGGGATAAGAATGACGGATGACCTGAACCCGAGATCGTCCCGGATACTTCACGTCAGAACCTCTTGTTCCATCCTACCCATCCCCTTCATCCTGGTCCTTCTTTCTCAATGGAGGGCCAGTGCTCACGCCTGCTGGTCGCTGCTGCGCATCAGGATATCGCCGATCTCGACGTGGGTGGGCGCTTCCAGGATGGTGAGAATGGAGGCCGCCACGTCTTCCGGCTTGAGCATCGTCATGCTGTCCCGGGTCTTGCGGAGGACTTCCTCGCGGCCGCGGAAATATTGATCCAGCAGGGGCGTGTCGACGAAGCCCGGCGAGACGCAGGCGACCTGGACCGGGGAATTGATGGCCTTGAGCTCATTGCGCAGGGCATCCGTGATGGCGCGCACGGCGAACTTCGTCGGCGCGTAGAAGCCACCCGTGGGCGGGACGCGATGGCCGCTCATCGAGGAGATATTGACGATGCGGCC
>Ga0307408_100000889_pt1 | contig 23506 bp, 20 predicted proteins | sample 322Cmetagenome_FD_202116 | JGI IMG/M metagenome (GOLD analysis project Ga0307408, IMG submission 202116) | Maize rhizosphere microbial communities from greenhouse at UC Davis, California, United States - 322HYB-C-3 | ecosystem: Host-associated > Plants > Roots > Rhizosphere > Soil | place... | reverse complement strand
GTAGTAATTTTCTCAAGCAATATAAGAAACAGCGCAGATGCACTGCCGGAAAGACATCCAATAATAGTTGCAAGCCCTAACCATTTTAGCGTAAAAACGAAAATATCAGAAAGGTTCCTCGCAAACATTAATGGATTTACTTAATACAACACTCTAAACTTGATAGTATGCTCAATCTCTTTAAGCTCCTTCAACACCTGTGCATCGTACTGGGCACTAACGTCGGTAATGGCGTAACCAATTTGCTTGTTGGTTAGCAGAAACTGTCCGAGTATATTAATATCATGTCCGGCAAAAACCTGGTTAATTCTCGCCATAATACCGGGAACGTTGCTATGAATGTGGATTAAACGATGTGCGCCCTGAACTTTTGGTAAAAGCAGATTAGGGAAATTAGCACTCATATCGGTATCGCCTTTATTAATAAAATCGGCCATACGTTTTGGGATGAATTTAGAATTACGAGGATTATTCTTTATGTCATCAAATACCACAATTCCCATTTCGGTGGCAATGTCAAGCGATAATTGCTCGCGGCTATTTCCTAAATATCCAAGTGTTTTCAATTTAACTGCACGCTCTAAAACAGCATCAGATACTGAAACACCATTCCCCAGAAGCAACATCCCAACGTCTGCAACATACTTATCTTCAAACGTTTCTTTATGACGGATAGAGAAACCATCTTTCTTTAAAACATTGATTGCTTCCTCGGGCACATCGCCCACAATTAAACAAAGAATACGGTTTTTAGGATATGAGATTGCACTTGGCAGTTTGTTGAGGTATAAAAACTCATCGAAACTTGGCGTGATGTGATCTGCTTTTTCGGTTACGCTTTTACGTGCGATATTCTCGGTATAAGCATAAAACTTCTGGATCATTCCGGATTCTCTTAATTGAAAATCAGAATAACCGTCACCAATTCCGAAAATATTACCCTGCAGGTTTAGTTCGCGAAGAAGCTTTACCTTACCACCTTCAGTAGAAAGCGGGTTCTCTTCATCAAAACCAGTTATCTTTCCGCTTTCATCAAACGTAAAGGTATTGGCATAAATATTTTCTACTTTAATACCGTAAGGCGTTACTACCGGGGTAATAAACTCTTTAAAACCACCGGAAACGATCAAAACATCATCGGCATGTTTTTTAAAGAATGCCCGGTTACGGGAGAAAGACTGGGAAACCTTCTTTTTTAAACGATTAACCAGAAGCTTTAGATGATCCTGATTGGCATGTAATAATTTAACCCTTTGCGACAGGCTTTCGCGGAAGGACAAACGACCTTGCATTGCTGCGTTGGTTAAATCTTCGATGGCTTTATAAACGCTTTCGGCGTCGGGATGATCTTTTAAAGAAATACGTACTAACTCATCCAATGCTTCAACCTGTGTAAATGTGCTGTCGAAGTCTATGATGTAAAAATTCTTCATTATGTTTTGGTACCGGTTTATACCGAAATAAAATTTGCTGCAAATGTAGCAATAGAATATTATGTATTTAATTTACTAGCAATTTCTTGCAGCGATTTATCGAGGGACTTATACACAAAGTCTGGAAAAACTTTCAACAATTTTTTATTGGAGAATATTCGACCCTTTGATCCACTACGAGCGCTCTCTTTAGTTAAAGGATAATTTTTGCCTGTAAACAAAGATAAAATGCTGTAAGCGCGCCAGCCAATTTCGAGCATCCATGGTTTAGCTTCTATTGTTGGCGGCTTAACCGCGAATGACTTGGCGGCGGCGGTAAATAAGTCTTTTGTGGTGATATTCCGGGCATTCAGAATGAAACGTTCGGCTGTAATATCACTATCCATCAACTGGATCATTACGGCAGCCACATCTTCCACATCTACAATGCCAACACTGTTAGTGGTATAAAATTTCAACCCTTTTCGTACCGTTTGGAAGATTTTACCTGTGCCGTTACCCCCGGCATTGGCGCCGATAATAAGCGATGGATTTACAATTACCGCCTCTAAGCCTTCAGAAATGCCACGCCAAACTTCCATTTCGCTCTCATACTTGGAAATAGAATAACTACTTTGGGTACCGTCAAACTCCCACTGGTGTTGCTCAGCGGTTTCCTGTTCATCCTTTTTAGGCACACCAAGCGCAGCAATAGAACTTACGTGTACAAGCTTTTGAACGCCTTTTTCCAAACAAAGATTTACGATATGCGCGGTGCCATCTTTGTTTACTTTAAGAAGTTGTTTTTTGTATGCCGGGTCAAAAGAAACGAAGGCGGCGCAGTGATATACATGAGAAACATTCTCAAAAGCATCCTCCAGAGCGAAGAAATCAAGAATATCCGCATCAACCCATTCAATACCTTGCCGATCTTTTAAAATAACGGGGATTTGTGAAGAGCTACGCTTTAAAGCACGAACAGACTTACCACTATCAACAAGTTGTTTAACTAATTCGGAACCCAGAAAACCCGTTGCGCCTGTAACCAGTATCATCCGGCCTAATATTTGAAAATGCTTTCAAAAGTATTTAATAAAGTTGATATTTGAGCTATTAAGGGAGGCGCTTCTGAAACGCTTTTATAATCCCTTGCATACTTAAAAGAAACAATCCCTAACAAAACAGATGTCTTTAGCTGATTTTTTCTCGCCTGTTGATGTGAACAAGTTGAGCCCCCCGAACGGATTTTATGCGGGTCAGTTGGGTAGTAAGGTGGAAATTTTCTCTAATGAATTTCCTGATCTGGAAGCTGAAAAGTTTGATATCGCCATAATTGGTGTTCTGGATGACAGAGGTGCAACCAACAACCAGGGCGCTGCTTTGGCTCCAGATTATGTTCGTGAAAAATTATATAGTTTGTACGAAGGAAGCTATACAACCCGCATTGTGGACTTAGGCAATATCAAAGCCGGACATAGCATCAGTGACACCTATATTGCATTAAAAACTACCGTCGCCGAATTGGTAAAGAAGGATATTCTTCCTTTAATCATTGGCGGTGGCCAGGATCTTACTTACGCTCAATACATTGCGTATGAGGATCTGGAACAAAAGGTTGACCTGGTAGTAATAGATCCTAAATTCGACCTGGATGATTCGCCCGAGACTGAAAGTATTGAAACAAAGTCTACTTCTTACCTCAATAAGATCTTCCTTCATCAACCCAACTTCCTGTTTAATTTTAGCAACATGGGCTTCCAAACCTATTTTGTAAACCAGGAAAGTTTAAGCGTGATGGAAAAGCTACTGTTCGATGTTCATCGTTTAGGCGAATTTGTGAGCAATATGCCAATGGCCGAACCGATTATCCGAAATGCCAGCTTAATAAGCTTTGATGTTTCTGCCATCAGAGCATCAGACGCTCCGGCAAATGCCAATGCAACCCCAAATGGCTTTTATGGTGAAGATGCGTGTCAGATATGCCGGTATGCAGGAATGAGTGACAAATTGAGCTCTATTGGATTTTATGAGTTTAACCCTGCGTATGATAAAAACGGGCAAACAGCAATGTTGCTCGCCCAAATGGTTTGGTACTTTATTGATGGCTTTTACAATCGTAAAAAAGATTTCCCGCTTCAGCCGAAATCCCAGTACCTTATTTACCGTGCTACGTTAAAGGATAACTCGCACGAACTGGTATTTGTAAAAAGCAAAAAATCAGACCGTTGGTGGATGCAGGTTCCTTACCCAAGCGGAGTTTCGGGCAATGAACGATACCATTTGGTTCCTTGCCAGTATGAAGATTACCAGATAGCGGTTACCGGCGAAATGCCTGATCTTTGGTGGCGCACTTATCAGAAACTGGTTTAATTGTCGTTTAGTAGTGATAAGTTAAAACTGAAGGTCAAATTAAAAAGGCACACAACTGATAGCAAAGACTGCTTTAATACGATTGACATCATAGTAGACGTTTAGAATATAAAATCAATTTAAGTGATTAAAAATAAAATCGGAGCATTGCATACAGCCGTGCTATTGTTCAGCCTGGTTCTTACCTCGATGAGTATAAAGGCTCAGCAAAATTTCAAAATAACAGGACAGATAGGCAAACTTGGATCTCCGGCGAAGATATTCCTGGCATATAGCAAGGAAGGCGTTCAGGTTGCAGATTCTGCATTATTAAAAGATGGTGTTTTCTCTTTCTCGGGACAAACAGATTTAATAACCTATGCAACTTTGGTGCTTGATTATAAAGGTGTGGGCATTAAAAACCTGAACCGGAAATCAAAAATTGACGTGGCCTCGATATACCTGGTTAATGGAACAACATATGTTAAAACCGCTGATTCCATATCTAAAGCCATCATAACGGGAACAAAGATTAATGAGGATGGCCAACGTTATGCCAAGTCCCTAAAATCGGTGAACGACAGAATTGTGAATCTTAACCGGCTTTATGAAAGTGCTTCGCCAGCCAAACAGGCAGAACAAAGCTTTCTGGATAGTTTGAAGTCGAAATTTGAAGTATACCAGGAAGAACGGACCGGTCTTAATAAAAAATTTATAAAGGAAAATCCTGATAGCTTTATCAGTTTCATGGCACTTTACAGTATTGCCGGGCCCAATCCTGAAGGCGCCGAAGTTGATGCCATTTTCAATTCACTGTCGGCGTCGGTGCGTGAAAGTAAAGAAGCAGCCTCGTTTAAGAACGCCCTGGAGAATGGCAGAAAAACTGCAATTGGTGCTATAGCCATGGATTTTACACAGAATGATACCAAAGGGCAACCAGTACAGCTTTCGAGTTTCAGGGGCAAATATGTTTTATTAGATTTCTGGGCATCGTGGTGTGGACCTTGTCGCCAGGAGAACCCAAATGTGGTTTTGGCTTATAATACCTACAAGGACAAAAATTTTACCGTTCTAAGTGTTTCTTTAGATCGAGAGAATGGCAAAGATGCCTGGCTTAAAGCGATTGAAAACGACAGACTTACCTGGACCCATGTTTCTGACCTTAAGTTTTGGAATAATGAGGCTGCCGTTAAATATGGTGTCCGCTCTATCCCTCAAAACTTCTTGATTGACCCGAATGGCAAAATCGTTGCTAAAAATCTTCGTGGAGAGGAACTGCAAAGCTTTCTGGCGGAGTTATTAGGTAAAGAGTAGACTGAACTTCATTTTAGCACGTTCAACAATATGGCATAAAGAAGGTCGCAAATTATATGGCTTTCTCCATAATAAAGGTTATATTACAGCTTCTAAGTAACCTAAAACATCTATTCTGAATATGACCCTAAAAGTACTGATTGTAGATGATGACGATATTTTCGTTTTCCTACATGAAACGATTGTTGTAGATAGCGGCCTGTCTACCAATACAGCAGGTTTTGAAAATGGGCTTAAAGCTTACGAATACCTCAATAATAATTACAAAGACGGCGAGACCTATCTTATTCTGCTAGACATTAACATGCCCGAGATGAATGGCTGGCAATTTTTAGACACCATACAAACGGCACCTTACGCCAATCAGGTTCTTGTAGCAATTGTTACTTCGTCTATTGATTTAGAGGACCGCGTGAAGGCAAATGGATACCCTCAGGTAATTGATTATTTTGAGAAACCCATGAACATTGCCAAGTGCGAAAGCCTGAAACGAAAACCGGAGATTATGAACTTATTTTATGGTGTCTAACCGTTGTAACGTCTTAACTTCTTCCGTCTTTTCAACAATAGATCTTATTATTCCATCAAGATCGTTTGCTGATCTGATCAGGTAATTTATTAATTGAATTTGATGACCATCCATGCCTTGCTGCTTCTTAATCATATCTGTTAGCCCTAACAAACGAGATAAAGGAGCACGAACAACGTGAGATTGTATCCAGGCAATTTCACGCAATTTATCATTTTGCATTTCGATAGCCTGCACATGCTTCCTTCGTTCACTAATATCTCTGAATGACCATACCCGACCCACGAATTCATTAAAAAGGATTAATGGTGTAGAATAGCGCTCCAACACCCTGCCATCTTTAAGCTCAATAATATCAAGACTGGTGCCATCTGAGTTATTGATTTCCTTTATTTTCTGGTTAAATGCTTCCGGATCTTCCAACTTTTCAAACACGTATTTCCGCAATAAGGCATCATCACTTTTCTCCATCACGCCATTCGGGATCTTCCAAATTTCTGTAAAATGATGATTGAAGTTTATGATTTTCCCGTTTTTATCCACTGCCAAAATACCGTTATCGGTACTGTCTAAAATTCCACGAAGGTAAAGCTCTTTATCCCGCAACAATAACTCGGTCTTCTTTTCTTCAGTAACATCATGAACCACCCCCATAATTCCAATATTTCGTCCGTTGCTATCCACCTGAAACCTTGCCTGTGAGTGGACATAGCGAAGCACTCCGTCTTTTCGAATGATACGATGATAGAACGAGGCTTTGCCCACCGCATCCGGCGATTCCATAACTTTCCTCACGTTCTCTAAATCCTCCGGGTGTACGAAGGAAAGCCAGGATTGGTATGATTGCACGCTGTCCTGTGGAGGGATTCCATAAAGCCGGCATGTCTCTTCAGACCATACAGCAACGTTTGTAGAAAGATCCAGCGACCAATTTCCCACATGTGCAATTGCCTGCGCCTCTTTTAATATCGACTCGCTCCGGGCGAGCTTCTCTTCGGCAATTTTCCGCTGCTTCTCCTTCTCAAAATTATCTAAGGCAAACGACATATCACTAACAACCTCTTCTAATAACTTGATCTCCTCAAAATCAAAAAAGTTAGTTTCCGATGCATATAAATTGAATATTCCGTATAGCTCGTCTTGCTTTCTGATAGGCAGCATGATGCAAGACCCGAAGCCTCGTTGCGAGGCGAAGGATTTTGAACTCGACATTTCAGGATCTTTTTCAATGTCGTTACAAACGTAATATGAGCCTATTTTTGCTACGTATTCCTTTGGGCGGTTATTTTCATAGGAGAAGTGGGTAAGCTTTTCAACGTCTTCTGGTTGTAATCCGCACTCCCCGGCCAGCGTTATAGATTTACTCTCGGTATCAATCAGCCCGGCCCAGGCTACTTTGAACTTCCCGATGATGATAGAAATGCTACAAACCGTTCTAAATAAACTCTGCTCATCCTCTATATGAATAAGAGCCTGGTTTATCTGGCTTATAAAAGCGTATAAACGATGCGTTTTTAAGATTTTATCTTCGGCCTTCTTTTGCGCTGTAACATCTTGAATAAAACCAGTGATCAATACAGGTTTTTTTTGCGAATCTACTTTAATCTGCAGTTCAGAATGGATAAATCTGACATAGCCCTTTTTAGATACTATTCTGTAATCCAAACTAAGGGGAGTTTGATTAATTACGGCCTCTTCGTATTTTAATCTGATTCTTTCTGCGTCGTCCTGATGTACACGGTTTAAATACATTTCTGCCGAAGGTTCCACTTCATCCGGGCTATAATCTAAAATACGATACAGCTGTTCAGACCATTGGATAGTATTTGAAACTAAGTCGGCCTTAAAGCTCCCGATATTTGCGAGGTACTCGGTTTCTTTTAATAGGGCTTCATTTACAATCAATTTATCCAGAAAGGCCTGATGTTCAAGTTCTATTCTTCTCTTTTCAAGAGCACTTATAACAGCGTTTGGAAGCCGGTTTAGACGGTCTTTAAGTATATAATCATTTGCTCCCAACTTCATCACTTGCACTGCAAATTCTTCGGACATAGCAGCGGTGATAAGAATAAACGGGATATGGAGATTTTTCTCTTTCAAAACCTCCAGCGCCCCAAATGAATCGAATGATGGCAATGAATGATCGGATAAAATAATATCAGGTTTGTATTCATCTAATGCTGTCTCAAAATCTGCTTTATTGTCTACAAGCCGAATTTCATAGACCAGAGAAGCTTTTCTCAAAACTCTGTCTATAAGTTCGGCATCTGTAGGTAAATCTTCCAGGTGTAATATTTTGATAACCATAATGATTCAAAAAAATTAATAACTACGAGAAAGGATGATTAAGAAGGAGCCAGTAAAAACCAACTTCAGATACGGCCTTTGAAAAATTCTCGAATTCGACAGGCTTTACGATATAACTGTTGGCCCCAAGAGCATAACATTTATCAACATCTGGATTTTCTTTAGAGGATGTTAGAACCACAACCGGTATCATATTGGTTAATTCGTTTGATTTAATTCTCTCCAGTACCTCTATGCCGTTTACCTTCGGCATTTTCAAATCAAGAAGAATAACTTTTGGCTTGTTATCTATATTGCGGTCCTTAAATTCGCCTGTTCCAAAAAGGAAGTCGAGCGTAGCCGCGCCGTCTTTCAAATGAAGAATACTATTAGCCAGGTGATGTTTTCGCAGTGCTCTTATTGCCAGTTCAGCATCATGCAGATTGTCTTCCACAAGCAAAATTTCAATTTCGTTCATATTTGCTGTCATATTGTTAACGTTTAAGTTCTCCTGGTAAACTAAAAAAGAACGAGGCTCCTTTATTTAACTCACCATAGGCCCACACCCGGCCACCGTGTTTTGTTATAATCCGTTTTACCAGCGCTAAACCTACGCCCGTGCCTTCAAACTCCTCTGATGAATGAAGCCGTTGAAATACCCCAAATAATTTGTTTACATACTGATTGTCAAAACCTGCCCCGTTATCCTTTACCTCGACAACAACATCGGGACCTTCCGTGTAAGAATGTACTTCAATAACAGGCTCCTGGGCTACTGATGAGTACTTAATAGCGTTTGACAGCAGGTTAACAAAAACCTGACTTAATAAAGAACGATCTGCGAAAACGGTATGTAAGGGCTGAATAATAATCCGGGCATTATGGGGTGTATTCTTATTTAAATCGCTTACTACAGATTCTGCAAGTTCCGACATAGAGACCTCTGTTTTTGTAAGCTCCTTTCTACCTAAGCGAGAAAACGCAAGCAGATCATCAATTAACATTCCCATCTGCTTTGCATTCTGCTGCACTACGTTAAGAAGGCGCTTTGCCTCCTCATCAAGTACCGAATGATAGTCTTCTTCTAAAATTCTGGCGTAACCATGCACCGCCCTCAATGGTGCTCGTAAATCATGAGAAACCGAGTAGGAGAATGCTTCCAGCTCCCGGTTGGCCGCTTCTAGCTGCATAGTCCGGTCGTTTACTTTTTGTTCAAGATCCTGATTAAAAGAGATGATCTCCTGGCTTTGCTCTTCTATCCGGGTAAGCATCTGATTAAAGGCATCGGTGAGTAATCCGAGTTCGTCATTACCTAATTTAGTAGCCCTCACTGAGTAATCCTGCCGATCTGAAATGGCTTTGGCTGTTTCCGCCAGCAAAAGAATTGGATCTGAAATTCGCTTTTGCAATCGTTCGGTTAAAAAATAGGCCAGCAACGAAGAAAAAACCATTACCAACGCAACAATACCTATATAAAGCAGAAACCTCTGATTAATCGCCTTCATGTCTGAGCGGAGGTAAAGTGTTCCGAGCCACCGGTCGCCTTCAATAACGGGCTGATAGCCTATAATATAAGATTCTTCAATAGAGAACCCGTCTTTTTGTACAGTGCCTGGAAAATGCTTAGGTGCAAGGTTAGCCGGATAATGAGAGAAAAGCTTGCCATTTGCTGTGTACAAACCAGCAGCAACAACGTGAGGTTCAGCACTTAGGGCCGCCAATATCTGATCTGCCTCATCTTTGCTTTCGAAAGCAAGGGCAGCTGTACTGTTCGACGCGATAATTTTACCAAGCGTGGTAAGCTGGCTTATGGTTGTTTTTCTAAACGTAAGAAATTCGTAAGCAAAAAAAGCCGAACAGGTAAGTAACAACACAGCTCCACTGGTCATTAAAATTACCCTAATAAGCTTTTTCTGAATGGGTTCGTCTTGAAATACCATTAAAATTAATTTACTATGTCGGCAAGTCGAAGCAACTTAGCACTGAAGGTAAGATCAGCTTCCCTGGTAGCTTCCATATTAATCTTCATTCGTATCTTATGATCGGATGTAACAAATTGAATAATCCCTCCCTGTCCGATGAAATCCGGGGCATCGCCCACTGTGAGTGTATTTTTATTCTTCAAATTCGAAAGCACTTCTTTGGTTCCTATCCCCTTTGGCAAATTGATAAAAAGGATATGGCAGGCATCAATGTCCTCCACCTTTTTATAATATCTGATGACAAGCGGATGCCCATTTATCGTTTCACCTTTCACTGTCTGCGATAAATAATTCCCGAAGGGGTTATTGCCTAATACTCCAATAATAACTGGCGTTTCAGGCTCAGGAAATGCATGCGGAGGCCATGTGGTGAACTGGGTAAAATTGAATAAAAAAACTGCCTTTAACTGATATTCTTTGGATGGAGCAGATTGATTAGGTGAGCTCCAGCTCGTTAGCAGAAGAAAGGGTATAAGGATAGCAGAGCTGGCTGATCGCAACCAACTAAATTGTTTCGCTTTTATAAGTTTCCTTAATACCTCCATGTTTCCTTTCCGAAAACTGCCCGGCTTTTTTGGGCATCTCCTACTTCAATATGTTGTTCCTTTGATAGTTGTATTGCAGATGCTACTTCTGAAAGTTTTTCAGGGACTTTCGAAACAGAGATAACTTCTGTGTTCATCGATTCCTGCAAACCTAAAGTCTTAAAGTCCCTGTATGCAGGTAGAGCTATTAACAAATGCGGCCAACTTAATGAGACAATAAAAAGGCTCAACACATAACAAGGTTTAAATCTATTTACTCTCATAAAGAAACGGTTGGTTCATCCATCAAGGGGGCAATCTCTTACTGGAAAAGTTGTTGACTTAAAAACTGTAATAATTATGAAAGCAGAAATGCGAGAAATTGTTTTTCGAAAATAGAACTGATGGGCTTTATAATGTTCGTAAGAGTTAAATTGGGAATAGGTTTTTTATCAGCTGAACATGAAAATAGTATATACAAAAAAAACGCAGCTGAAAACAGCCGCGTTTTTTCCAATAATCTTATATTAATACATTCTATAACAAATCAAATCCTATGTCGGCTCTGAAATATCTTCCGTCCCAATAAACACGACCGGCATCGGTAACAGCGTGCTGCACCGCTTCAAACATATTATCCTGCAATGAGGTAATCGCAATTACCCTTCCGCCTGCAGTTTTAACCTGGCCTTCATCAAGTACGGTTCCAGCATGAAACACAAAGGAGTCTCGAACATTCTCGGTGCCGGTAATTACCTTCCCTTTTAAATAATCGCCAGGATAACCGCTTGCAACCAGCATTACCGTAGCCGCAGTTTTAGGAGATACTTTAAATTCTTTCTCGTGAAGGTTTTCGTTAGCTACACCCAGCAGAAGTTCAACAAAGTCACTTTCAATTCTTGGCATAACGCTTTCGGTTTCCGGGTCGCCCATACGCACATTATATTCAATTACTGAAGGCTCACCGCCATCGTTCATTAAACCAATGAAAATAAACCCTTTATATGGGATCAAGTCTGCTTTAAGACCATGAATTGTTGGCTTAACAATCTGCTCTTCAACTTTCTTCATAAAGGCTTCATCGGCAAATGGAACCGGGGAGATTGATCCCATGCCTCCTGTATTTAAGCCTGTATCGCCTTCGCCAATACGTTTATAATCTTTTGCTTCCGGCAATATCTTATAGGATTTCCCATCGGTTAAAACGAATACCGAAAGTTCGATTCCTGTCAAAAACTCTTCAATAACAACACTGCTGCTTGCTTCGCCAAACTTTGCATCCTGTAACATAGCTACAAGCTCGGCTTGCGCCTCTTCTAATGTCTGACAAATTAAAACGCCTTTTCCAGCGGCCAAACCATCGGCTTTAAGCACAACCGGCAGCTTATGTGTTTCCAGGTAGGATAAGCCCTCAGAAAGACTGTTTTTAGTAAACGTAGCTGAGGCGGCGGTAGGAATATTATGTCTACGCATAAATGCCTTCGAGTAATTTTTACTTCCCTCCAATTGCGCACCCTGCTCCTGCGGACCAATTACTGAAATACGTTTCAGCTCGGCATCAGCGAGAAAATAGTCGTGGATACCTTTTACCAATGGCTCTTCCGGACCTACCAGTACCATTTCTACCGAATTTTTAAGAACAAAGTCTTTAATTGCAGCAAAGTCGGTAACCTTAATGTTTACATTCTTCCCGTATGCGCCTGTACCAGCATTTCCGGGTGCAATAAACAATTGAGTAAGCAGCGGGCTTTGAGCTATCTTCCAGGCAAAAGCACTTTCTCTTCCGCCAGAACCAAGTAAAAGAATATTCATGGCTGCAAAGATAGAATTATGTTGCGGGAAAGGAAAAGTGGATGATGGATCGGTGTTTTATTGCTTTATTGTTGGAAGCTTGGTTGATGCAGGATTGCTGTGTTTGTCCGGCAAATCGTAAATCACAAATCGTAATTCGTAAATCGTAAATCTTCCCTATATTGCCCTTATGATGGATGAAATCAAGAATCTGCCTGTTTATATAAAAGCAAAAGAACTATTAACTCTATCTGAACATATAGCCGACTACCTGAAAGACAACGAACAAAGAAGTGATCTGCAAAGCCAGATTATGGGAAATGCCATGCTCATCGTAGTGAAAATATCCGGCGCCGAAGCTTCTGAACTTTATTCACTTAAAATGGAAAATGCCATGCGCATAAAGTTTGCGGTGAGAGAACTTTTTGAAGCAGTGCTTTTTGCCCGTTTGATCAAAATAAATAATAACGATTACGTTCAGTTAATCCGCAATAGTATTGAAGAGTTCCGTCTGGAATTTGTAAAGTGGATTCGCAGCTTCGACCCTGTTAATGATTATAAAGACGACTGGGCAATAAGATATGTGGTGGATAAAGAGGATGATTTCGAGGTAAAAATGGTATCAACCGATGTTAAAGATATCGACCCGGACTCTGATGATTTTGGAATTGACTGGGATTTTGATGAGGAGGAGTAAAGTTCAACGCAGAGATTGAAAGGTATCGCAAAGGACAGAAAGAACAAATCTCAAAAAACTCTGCGCAACCTTCGGGTTCTTTGCGTTTAAACGAAGAAGCGAATATAGTTCAACGCAGAGATTGAAAGGTATCGCAAAGGACGGAGAGAACAAATCTCAAAAAACTCTGCGCAACCTTCGGGTTCTTTGCGTTTAAACCAGTATCATCTCAAACAAATCAGCGATCTTTCCCTTCAAAACACTTTTTACCTCATCCATATCAAGTTCCCTGCCTAGCTCTCTCTGCATAGAGGTAACGTCCTTATCATCAATACCACAAGGAACTATGTTGTTGAAATAACCAAGATTAGAGTTTACATTAAAAGCAAAGCCATGCATAGTTACCCAACGGCTGCAACGAACGCCCATTGCACAAATTTTACGGGCCTTATCGTTATCAGCATCCAACCAAACACCGGTATAACCCTCATACCGCCCGGCTGCAATACCGTAATGTGCCAGCGTTAGAATAATGGCTTCCTCCAAAGTGCGGAGATACAAGTGTATATCTGTAAAGAAATTTTCAAGATCCAGAATGGGATAACCTACTATCTGCCCGGGCCCATGATATGTAATATCTCCTCCGCGGTTAATTTTATAGTAAGTAGCCTGTTTTTCTTTTAAGCCATTCTCATCCAGCAAAAGATTTTCAGGCTTACCACTTTTCCCCAGCGTATAAACATGCGGGTGCTCAACAAAAAAAAGGTAATTACTTGTGGGATTCTCGCTGGAATTTACCCGGTTTTCAGTTTTCTGAGCAACCACTGATGCAAGGAAGTCTTCCTGTTTGTCCCAGGCTTGCTGATAATCCACTACTCCCCAATCCTGAAAAACAACATTTTTATTCTGATTCACTCTATCCGCGATGAAATGTAAAACTAATAAACCAACTCCTTACAGCCGGTTACATAACCAATCATATAATCCTTGAACGCCTCGAAATGCACATCAAACGTAGTACACTCCTGGTCTGACTCTAATACCGCTGTAAACGAGCCCTCCTCCCCATAGGGAAAGCTTTGTAAACGAATATTATCCTTAAAGGAAACGCTTTTTTTGCCCTGTAACTTATAAACGGCTTCTTTAGCGCACCAGCAGATATACAGATGCTCGGTTTTAAACTTTGGATCAATAAAATCCAGTTCCTTTTTCACCAGAAATTTATTGGCTACCCGCACAATCTTATTCTTAACTAATTCAATATCAATACCTACCGGCTTATCTTCACTGATAATAACCGCAGCATAATCGAAAGAGTGACTTAGTGAAATATGATGAGGAAAGTTTACCAGGTAAGGTTTTCCGTGCTCATCCACCTGACAGTCTATATACTTATCGGTATTGAGCATCTTACGCAGCAGTACCCGCGTACTCAACCAATGCAGATTTCTCTTACCATTGTTCAGCGTTTCTATATACGCCTTTTCGTCTTCTGTAAGCTGAAGTTGGGAAAATAGCTCTTCTGCACTTTCTTCTATCTTCCAAACACCAAAAGCTGAGGTCCCATCTAAATGCTTGTAATAAGCAAGAGCCATGTTTCTAAGTTTTAAATTAACGGCTACAGAGTTTTAACCGGAGAATTTCTTGTTCTGTTTCTGAATTTCAAAAATAGCAAGAATTTGGGGCTTTACGAAAGGTGTGCGATGGCGAATAGCTGACAAACGCCCTTGTATTGTTTAATTGTGAAATTGTTTCCCATTGCCTACTGAGTGGGGATTTATTTTCAAAACACAGAAAGGTGCAATGACATCGAAGTGCATAGGCGCCACCCTGAGCTTGTCGAAGGGCCTGCGGTGGGTAACGTCATCTGTGCTTGAACCCGCTTTATGGTTCGACGGAGCTCACCATGACGCTGCTTTGGGTGCATAATTCTAACGGATTGCCCTTGATCATTTTTTATGTCATAGGTAGTTTTGTATTTTTTTTCAAAACACCGAAAGCGGAGATGACATCGAAGTGCATAAGCGTCACCCTGAGCTTGTCGAAGGGCGTGCGATGGGTAACGGTGATCTGTGCTCTGAACCGCTTTATGGTTCGACGGAGCTCACCATGACGCTGCTTTTGGTGCATAAAGACAATGAATGGGCTCTGAACAAATTTTATTTCATAGGTACTAATAATGACGTTAATAAAGATATCTTGCTAGTGATAAGTTAATTGCTCTGTATAAATCAATTACCGCTCTGATTCCGGGTTGATTATGTTTTTATGGGCTTCCTTGATTTTAATCTATCACTAGAACAATACCTATTAGCAAAATTGCCAACAGTATAAGGAAATCGCGCTAAAAGAATTGTACGTTTTGTTGAAAAGCGATTTCCCAAACCAAGCATTCCCCCTTCAATCCCTCAGAAAAAAAGTCGTAGTTTAGCCCCAAATCTTCAGTAGATTATGATTCTTTCGGACAAGCTTATTTTAGAGGAAATTGAAAAGGGAAATATCATCATTGAACCCTTTAAACGGGAAAATTTAGGCACCAATTCGTACGATGTGCACTTGGGAAAATACCTGGCAACCTATAAAAACCGTGTTTTGGATGCTAAACATCATAACGAAATAGAGCATTTCGAGATTCCAAAAAGTGGTTTTGTACTGCAGCCCAATACGCTCTACCTGGGTGTAACTATGGAGTACACGGAAACACATCGTCATGTTCCTTTTCTTGAAGGCAAATCAAGTACGGGTCGTTTAGGGATAGATATTCATGCTACTGCCGGAAAAGGTGATGTTGGTTTCTGCAATACCTGGACACTTGAAATTTCGGTTGCACAACCTGTAAAAGTGTATGCAGGTATGCCAATTGGCCAGCTCATTTATTTTGAAGTGCAGGGAGAGATAGAAATTATGTATAACTCTAAGGGCAACGCGAAATACAATAATAAGACCACCAGACCCGTGGAAAGTATGATGTGGAAAAACACTTTTTAAAATCAAAAGTTATTAATTAAGAGCCTCAATTTTAGTAAATTGAGGCTCTTCTATTTTTACCTCTTATGAACCGACGAAACCTGATTCTTTTGCTGTCTCTGATTAGCGCCTCGCTTAGCTTCGGCTTCCTGCAAGACCAGGAAGACCCCTTGAAAGATTTGCTGAAGAAACTGGAAAAGTATAAGTCGACCAACATTCATGAGAAGGTACACCTTCATACAGATAAGCCTTACTATGCCATCGGCGATACCATTTGGTTCAAAGCCTACGTGGTAATTGCCGAAAAGAACCAGCTTTCGGTCCTCAGTAAATTCCTTTATGTGGATCTGATCAATGAAAAAGATTCCATTAAAAAGTCATTGCGTCTCAACTTAGCCAGCGGCATGGCTCATGGCGATTTTGTGCTTGGCGATTCGCTGATGGAAGGAAACTATCGCTTAAGGGCATACACTACCTGGATGAGGAATTACGGCGATGAATACTTTTTTGATAAAACGTTCCAGATAGGCAATGTGCTTTCCCATCAAATTATAAGCAATGTAACCTATCATTACACTAAAACAGGCATCAGAGAAAACGTTACTGCCAACATTAACTACACCGATATTAATGGTGCAGCTTTAGCAAATAAAGAAGTTAATTATTCTGTACAACTCGATTTCAGGAACATAGCCACCGGAAAAGGCACTACAGATGCGAAAGGCAACCTTCAGATTAAATTCACCAACAACCAGCCTTTCATTTTAAAATCGGGAAGAATAAGCACCACAGTCAAGCTGGATGATAAAAACCGGGTAAATAAGAGCTTCCCGGTAAAAAGCACTTCTTCTGAGGTAAGCATTCAATTTTTCCCTGAGGGGGGAAATCTGGTTAACAGCATACGCTCTAAAGTTGGATTTAAGGTGATAGGCGCAGATGGACTGAGCCGTGAAATCTCGGGCAAAATTTTTGACAGTGCAAATAATGAAATAACCGAATTCAAGTCTGAACATGCCGGCATGGGTAGCTTTAACCTTGCGCCGCAAAAAAGCATGACTTATAAAGCGACTGTAAAATTTGAAGACGGATCGGAAAAACAGTTTGAACTACCTAAAGCCCTGGAAGAAGGCTACGTTCTAAATGTGGTCAATACCGACGCCGACAACCTTTACATTAAAGTTTATGCCAGCGAAGCTTTATTAAACCGCGGTGATGTAACTTTAATAGCAACCAATAATGGCGAAGTGCATTTCGTTACCAAAAACAAATTAACCAACCTTTCTTTCAGCGGCACTATCCCCAAAAATCGTTTTCCTACCGGAATTTTACAGCTTACACTTTTCTCGCCCGATTACCAGCCGGTAGCTGAACGCCTTGTATTCATCAACCACCAAACACTTTCGCTGAGCATAACACCAGATCAGCCCAGCTATCATAAAAGACAGAAAGTAAGCTTAGATTTAAATACGCAGGACACCATGAAAGCTGCAACCTGCGCACTTTCTATGGCTGTAACGAACGAAAGCATGCTCCCATACGAAGATGAGGGAGAAACAACCATTCTTTCCAATTTACTGCTCAGCTCGGATTTAAAAGGCTACATCGAAAAACCGAACTATTATTTCGGCGAGTCATCACCGGAAAAGGCTTTGCATCTGGATCAGCTTTTATTAACCCAGGGCTGGCGTCGCTTTTCCTGGACCAACATCATACGTAATAACTATCCAGCAAATACTTATCGGCCCGAACGGGATATTACCATCTCCGGCAGGGTTGTGAATGCCAATGGCAGCATCGCCGCCGGTGCAAAGATCACGCTGCTTCCCGCAAAGGGCAATGCGGTTATTATGGATACTATTACTAACCAGGAAGGCCGTTTTTCCTTCCCGGGATTAAGCTTTAACGACAGCACCTCCTTCGTTATTCAAGCTAGAAATGCAAAAGGAAAAAAGAATGTTTACATTGAGATAGATCAGGTTCCGGCCGAACTGGTAACAAAAAACAAAAACGCGGCGGCAGCCGAAATCAATATTAATCAAAGCATCATCACCTATTTGAAAAACCGGAATAACGATTTCGAGCGAATGCGAAAAAGTGGCTTGCTACGCAAAAGCATTGTACTTGCAGAAGTAAAAGTGGCTGATAAAAAGCCTGTCCTTACTAATTCCAGCAACCTGAATGGCGCCGGAAATGCCGATGCAATAATTAAGGCGAGTCAGTTACAAAACTGCCTTAGTTTACCCCAGTGCTTGCAGGGAATGGTTGCCGGCTTAATTATTCAGAACGGAATTGCCTATTCCTCAAGAAGCATGTATAGTTCTTTTTCAGGATTAGTACCCATGCAATTGGTTTTAGATGGGATGTATGTTGATCCCACTTATCTTTCTATTATTCCACCGCAAGATGTGGAAAGCATTGAAGTTCTGAAAAGCGGCGGCAATACAGCCATCTACGGAATTCGCGGAGGCGGCGGTGTTCTCGTTATCAACACCAAACGAGGAGAGCGTAATTTATCGTACCGCAGAATGTCTCCGGGAATTGCAACTTATACGCCCCAGGGAATATTTACGCCACGTCAGTTTTATTCACCTGCATACCATCCGGAAATAAACTCGAACGCCTCGCTTCCCGACTTAAGGAATACTATTTATTGGAACCCACTTATCGTAACTAACGAAAAAGGCCAAGCTTCAGTAAGTTTTTATACAGCCGATGAAGCTGGTACCTATAAAATTGTGGTCGAGGGTTTATCAGAATCGGGAACTTTAGTTAGAAAGGTGCAACGATTCACTGTACTTTAAACAACCAAAGTCAATCTGCTAAAACAAGGTTTTTCACTCATTTTTACTACTGCCCAAAAAGGATTCGAGCTAAAACAAATCTCCACGCTTCAATCTATCCGTTTTTACTTAACTTTGCCAGCTATGAACATTCGTTTTGCCGGTACGGATACACAAATAGAAACCTTTACCCTCGAGGAAGTTTTAGCTGGCTTGAAAGCAAGCCATCGTCTTATTCTATGGAATGATGAGATAAACACGTTCGACCATGTAATTTACTGCCTTTGCAAGTACCTTGATTATTCAGATACACAAGCAGAAAAAATTGCATGGACTGTTCACAACGATGGCAAATGCGAAGTTCTGGAAGGATCTTTTACAGAACTTGAAGTTTACCGCAAGATTCTTCAGCAAGAAGGGCTTACTGTAAGCATCGATTAAAAAATACAAACAACATATACACAACGTAATCGCCCCCCATACAGACAACTTCGGATCGCTTAACGCTGGTTAAATTTTTCTTACGAATCCCCACTATTGCCTGCATTTAACTTGCAATCACTACGTTTATCTCTTCTAACCTTTTCTCAGCTGTTCGTGCATGTTCTAAGCGCATGGTAAATTACAGATAAACTGAGAACTGTGCTGTACCGAACAAAAACCTTAAAAAGCGCCCCCTCCCACAAACGAAAAATAAATACTTCAAAATGATTTCATGTTTGTTAAATTGTTGCGCTTTTAATTTTCATTCTGAAATCAAAAGCCACACACAAGCACTTAACATAAGAAGTAAGACAAACTGGGATTAAACCATCAAGATTAATCATGAAAAACTTCAGGAGAAAGGCTGTATTATTTTGCAGCGTAGTAATTACGTGTTTTAGCACTGTAGCATGTGCTCAAACAGCAACAACCAATACCATAAAGCTACCTCAGGGATTTAGCATAAAAGTGGCCGCAGACAACATCGGAAAGGCAAGGCACATTGCAGTAACCAAAAACGGAGATCTGTATGTAAAACTGGCGAGACCGATAGATGGAAAGGGAATAATCTTTCTTGAAGATAAAAGCCATAAGGGCACATTTACACAGACTGCAGGCTTTGGAAACTACGGCGGCACAGGAATTTATTTGAAAAATGGTTACCTGTACGCATCTTCAAATTCAGAGGTATTTCGTTATAAGGTAGATGAAAATGACCGGGTTATTGATCCCGCGAAACCGGAAAAAATTGTGACCGGCCTGATCGATCGCCGCCAGCATGAAACTAAATCGCTGGTGCTTGATAATAACGGTAACATTTACGTAAATATCGGCGCTTATTCGAATTCCTGCCAGCTTAATGATAGGATGGCCGGGTCGCCGGGAATGCCCGACTGCCCAATTCTGGAAAAAGCAGGCGGTATTTGGCAATTTAAAATCGACCAGCTTGATCAGAGCTATCATAATGGTATCAGATATGCAACCGGATTAAGAAATGTTGTGGGACTGGATTGGAACCAGCAGGACAATTCCTTATACGTTATGCAGCACGGCCGCGACCAGTTAACGATGTTTCCGGACCTTTATACCTCAAAACAATCTGCCGATTTGCCTTCAGAATGTATGTACAAACTTAAACAGGGAGACAATTGCGGCTGGCCATACATGTATTACGATCATATTCAAAAGAAAAAAATAGTAGCTCCCGAATATGGCGGCGACGGCAAGAAAGAAGCCGACAATAAATATATTGATCCTGTAGTTGCTTTCCCTGCCCATCTGGCGCCAAACGGCCTCCTTTTTTATACCGGCAAACAGTTTCCTGATCGTTACAAAAACGGAGCGTTTGTTGCCTTTCATGGCTCCTGGAACCGTTCACCAGAACCCCAGGCCGGATACTTTGTTGCATTTGTGCCTTTTAAAGACGGCAAACCAGCTGGCCCCTGGGAGATTTTTGCCGATGGCTTTGCCGGAGTAAAAACAGTAACCTCAACTGGCCAGGCGCAACATCGTCCTTGCGGATTGGCACAGGCTCCTGATGGTTCTATCTATGTCACAGATGATGTAAAAGGCACTATCTATAAAATCAGTTACAATAAAAACTCAAAATAATACGTGAAATCAACATTAACACTTTTGGTTTTTACTGCGCTTTTCTCAGTAAACAACACACTTAGCGCGCAAACCAAAAAACCTTTGCCCAAAGCAAAACCAGCTACAGCCAGTACCAGCTTAAGCTCATCCATGCAAAGGGGAAAAGTTTTATACGCATCGTTATGCGTAACCTGTCACCAGGCCGATGGCGGAGGCGTTCCAAACTTAAACCCTCCCATCGTTAAAAGCTCCTACGTTTTGGGCGAAAAAAAACGACTCATAAATGTGCTTTTGAATGGAATGCAGGGAGTGGAAATTGACGGAGAAACTTACTCGAATGTTATGCCTCCGGTTAGTCATTTTACCAACCAGCAAATTGCCGATGTGCTTACTTTTGTTAGAAACAGTTTTGGAAATAAAGCAAGCCAGGTAACTCTGGCGGATGTAAATGCCCTAAGGGCGAAAAAATAAGATGAAGTATAGAAAATTTCAAAATCACGAAATATCAGAAATAGGGTTAGGTACCTGGCAGTTAGGCAGCGCCGACTGGGGACAAATTTCGGATGAGGATGCCTTTAAAATTCTCAACGCTTTTGTTGCCGCAGGTGGAAATTTTATCGACACCGCCGATGTTTATGGAATGGGAATCAGCGAAAGCATTATTGGTCGTTTCTTGAAAACAACGAACAAATCGCTTTATGTTGCCACCAAGTTAGGCCGTCGGGGAGACGCTCCGAACGGCTGGCCGCAGAATTTCAGCCTTGATATCATGCGTAAACATGTCGAATCTTCGCTGGAAAATCTGGGCGTATCTTCTCTTTTCCTGGAACAGCTTCATTGCATTCCGCAGGCCGAACTGGAGTCGGGAAAAGTGTTTGACCACCTTCGCCAACTGCAAAGCGAAAATCTTATTCAGAACTGGGGAGTAAGCGTAGAAACTGCAGAAGAAGCCCTGATCTGCCTGGAGCAAGAAGGTTTGGCTTCATTACAAATCATCTTTAATATGTTCAGGCAGCATTACGCAGAAGAGTTTTTCGCAAAAGCAAAAGAAAAAAACGTAGCGCTGATAGTGCGGGTTCCATTAGCAAGCGGCCTTTTATCCGGAAGATATAACTCAGCTTCCAGTTTCCCCGAAAATGATCACCGCAATTACAACGCTAATGGCGAACAATTCAATGTAGGAGAAACGTTTTCGGGTGTTGAGTTTAGCAAAGGTGTTGCTTTCGCCCAGCAAATTGCCGGAACTTTGCCGGATGAACGTACAGCACAATGGGCATTACGCTGGATTCTGGATCATCCAGAAGTAACAACAGTTATTCCCGGAGCCAGCAAGGTAAGCCAGGTAGAAAGTAACGTGGCAGCTTCAGAGCTTCCTTCACTTTCTTCAGACGTTCATTCTCAATTAAAAGCACTTTACAATTCGGATATCTTGCCAAGCATTAGGGGCCGGTTTTAGAGCCTACGATATTAAACCTTAAAACAGCCGGTCTAAAATTGCCGGCTGTTTATTTTCCAAACCATCCATTCCTTAACTCATTGTTAACGTTCTCCTAATCAAGCAGCTGTAGATTCGCTTTCAGAATGGCAAATGAAGATTTAACCTGCTACGGAATTTTATTTCTGTTACTGATTGGCCTCGTAATAGTCCTCAATAATTTCGAGCTTATTTTTCCCGACGAGGACGAATATTAAATCTTCGCCTTAAGGCGGATACATGGCAAAAAGAGACATTGACGTTGTTGTAATTTCTGATGTGCATTTAGGGACATACGGTTGTCATGCAAAGGAACTTCTCAAATACCTGAAAAGCATAAATCCCAAAACGGTTATCCTGAATGGCGACATTATCGACATCTGGCAGTTCAGTAAAAATTACTGGCCGGAATCGCACATGAAAGTCATTCGTAAAATCATGAAGTTTATAGCGGATGGCATCCCCGTGTACTACCTTACCGGTAATCATGATGAGATGCTACGTAAGTTTACAGACATTTCCTTTGGCAGCTTTTACTTAGCTAATAAACTTATTCTCGACCTCGACGGAAACAAAGCATGGATATTTCATGGTGATGTTTTTGATGTTACCATGCAGCATTCCAAATGGCTTGCAAAATTGGGCGCTATAGGTTACGACACCTTGATTCTGCTGAATAGCTTTGTGAACTGGGTGCTTACCAAATGTGGCCGGGAGAAAATGAGTTTCTCGAAAAAAATAAAAGCAAAATTTAAAGATGCCGTAAAATTCATCAACGACTTTGAAATTACAGCAGCCAATCTGGCCATAGACAAAGGGTACCAGTTCGTTATCTGCGGGCATATTCACCAATCGGAAATCAGGGAAATTACTACAGAAAAAGGTAAAACGCTCTATTTAAATTCCGGAGATTGGGTAGAAAACCTAACTTCTCTGGAATTCAACAACGCGCAATGGAGCATTTACAAATACTCGCCGGAGCATTTTGTAAACGAGGCTCAGGATGAGGAAAGCATCCCCGACAACGAAAACCTGAATAATAAACTGAATATTAAACAACTGCTTGAACAATTAAAAACCGAAAGCTTATAGCATAATATCTTTCGATTATCTATTTTCGCTATAACTATTGTTTAACAGGGAAATCTATTAGTAAAGCAAGAATGCGGATACTGTTTGCAGTACAAGGTACTGGTAATGGACACATCAGCAGGGCACGAGAAATTATCCCTGTTCTGAAGGAATTTGGACAGGTAGATATGCTGCTGAGCGGCACGCAGGCGGATGTTTTGCCTGGAGCTCCACTAAATTACCGGTTCCATGGTTTTAGTTTCATTTTTGGCAAG
>Ga0307408_100000888_pt1 | contig 23513 bp, 17 predicted proteins | sample 322Cmetagenome_FD_202116 | JGI IMG/M metagenome (GOLD analysis project Ga0307408, IMG submission 202116) | Maize rhizosphere microbial communities from greenhouse at UC Davis, California, United States - 322HYB-C-3 | ecosystem: Host-associated > Plants > Roots > Rhizosphere > Soil | place... | reverse complement strand
TCCCCTCGGCGTTCAACTCGAGTATCATTAAACAAAAGACTATAATCACTTTGTCGCATTTTGCAAATTTAAAGATGTGGGTACACAATAGCCTTTGAGGTGTCTGACACTTAGAACAACATTGAAACCAAGGGCAATGGATAATTAAACATTAATACCACTAGTTGCTACAATAGTGCAAGCCTCCATCTTTTCTTCAATCTAATTTTGTATCAGAAGTCCGGGAGATACTTTTCCTGAACGATTTATACTGCAGGGGAATGAAATCAATTGCCCGAGAAATATCCCGGACTAAAAACACACTCAATTAAAAACTAAAGTAATGCACACAACACTTAGAAATTTAACCCTTGCCTTTGTACTACTGGGGCTTGTAGCTGGTTGTAAAGCCCAGCAAAAAGATGGTACAGGCAAAAAGGGGCTTAAAGACTACTACAAAAACTATTTTCCTATTGGCGTTGCCGTGAACCGGCAAACATTTTCGGGAGATGAAGCGCCGTTGCTTCTGAAAGAATTCAATAGCGTTACTCCCGAAAATGCGATGAAGATGGGGCCAATTCATCCAAGGGAAAATGTGTACAACTGGCGTGATGCCGACTCGATTGTAAATTTTGCGCAAAAGCATGGTTTAAGGGTTCGAGGACACAATTTATGCTGGCACGAACAAGCACCTGATTGGATGTTTAAAGATGCCCGGGGCAATCAGGTAACAAAGGAAGTACTATTAAAGCGCCTTAAAGATCATATAACAACGGTAGTAAACCGCTATAAAGGAAAGATTTACGCATGGGATGTTGTAAATGAAGCGATAGATGATGACAGCCGCAATTTTTTACGCAACTCCCAATGGTACCAAATATGCGGAGAAGACTTTATCGCGAAGGCATTTGAGTACGCCCATGAAGCCGATCCAAAGGCATTGTTATTTTACAACGATTACAATTCAGAACGCCCCGAAAAAAGAGACAGGATTTATAAACTGCTAAAGAAACTGGTGGATGCCAAGGTGCCAATTCATGGAGTTGGTTTGCAGGCGCACTGGTCAATATATGAACCTACCGAGCAAGAGCTTCGTGATGCCATAGAAAAGTATTCCTCCCTGGGATTGCAAATCCATTTCACAGAAGTTGATATGTCCATATATCCATGGGAAAAAGAACGAAGGGCAAAACGCCCGGGCGAGAACGATACCCTTACGCCGGAACTTGAACAAAAACAGGTTGAGCAGTATGCGAAAGTCTTCAGGATCTTCAGAGAGTACAAAAAGAACATCACCAGTGTTACCTTCTGGAATGTTTCTGACCGCTATACCTGGTTGGATACTTACCCTGTTCCCGGAAGGAAAAATTATCCTTTACTGTTTGATACGAATCTTCAGCGCAAAAAGGCTTATCAGAAAGTAGTAAATTTTAATAAGTAAGGAATATGTTCAGAGTTAGCCAGTTTTGCAGAACCTTATTAATAGTTTCTGTTTTAATAATAAGTAACAGAGTAACAGCGAATTCGGACATTTCCTACGTTTCAACACAAAATATAAAGGGAGGCTTTGGGCTGTCTGTCAAGGGGAAACCTGTCCCTTTAATTTATAGTAGTGCCGATTTTTTGGGGGTTATTCGTGCCATAAAAGACCTTCGCTCTGATTTAAAGCTGGTTACCCAATCAGAACCCTTGCTTTTTGTCGATAAATTATCACCTGCAACAGAAGTAGTTATTATTGGAACGCTCGGCAAAAGCCCTATCATAGATCAGCTCGTCCAGAATAAAAAGTTGGATGTTACAGCTATTAAAGGCAAGTGGGAAGCTTCTTTAACACAATTAGTTATAAATCCGCTCCCGGGAGTACAAAAGGCACTCGTTATTGCAGGTAGCGATAAGCGAGGTGCTATTTTCGGCATCTACAGCCTTTCTGCACAAATTGGCGTTTCGCCCTGGTATTGGTGGGCAGATGTTCCGCTGAAAGGGCAGCCCGATCTATATGTAAAATCAGGAGCCCACATCGACGCCCCGGCAGTTAAATACCGCGGTATTTTTCTTAATGATGAAGCTCCGGCTTTAAGTGGCTGGGCTAAAGAAAAGTTTGGGGGCTTAAACAGCAAGTTCTATGAGAAGGTATTTGAGCTAATTCTCCGTTTAAAAGGTAATTATCTATGGCCGGCCATGTGGGGTAATGCCTTCAACGCAGACGATCCACAAAATCCACGCTTAGCTGATGAAATGGGAGTGGTTATGGGAACTTCGCACCACGAACCAATGTTACGTTCGCAACAAGAATGGAAACTTTTCGGAAAAGGATCCTGGGATTACAACCACAACGATTCTACCCTCAGGGCATTTTGGCGGCAGGGAATTAAAAATATGGGCACTCACGAGAGTGTTGTTACCATTGGAATGCGTGGGGATGGAGATGAGCCCATGTCGGAAAGCAGCAATATTGCCCTGCTGGAAAGAATCGTTGCAGATCAGAGAAAAATCATCGAGCAAGAAACCGGCAAGCCTGCTTCAGAAACTCCGCAAATATGGGCCTTATACAAAGAGGTTCAGGAGTATTATGATAAAGGAATGCGTGTGCCCGATGACATCACACTTCTCTTATGCGATGATAACTGGGGAAACATCAGGAAACTCCCTAACCTGAAGGATAAACCAAGAAAGGGCGGTTACGGAATTTATTACCATTTTGACTATGTGGGCGGGCCAAGAAATTATAAATGGTTAAATACTAACCCTATTCCAAAAGTATGGGAGCAGATGCATTTAGCAAGGGAGTATGGCGCCGACCGTTTATGGCTGGTAAATGTGGGAGATCTGAAACCGATGGAATTTCCTATTGAATTTTTTCTTGACTATGCTTGGAACCCCGAAAAGTGGCCTGCGGAGAGGCTGCAGGAATATACCAGGCTATGGGTGGAAAAACAGTTTGGCCCTAAACATGCCACAGAGATTGCCGATATAATTTCGAAATACAGCAAGTATAATGGACGGATAAAGCCAGAGTTGTTGAATGAAAACACCTACAGCATTACCAATTATCGTGAATTTGAGAGGGTAGTAGAAGATTATAATGCACTGGCGGCAAGGGCTCAGAGAATTAATGATGCTCTTCCTGCAGAATATCGCGATGCGTATTTTCAATTGGTGCTCCATCCGGTTATTGCCTGCGCAAATCTTTACCAGATGTACTATTGTGTAGCCCTGAATAAGTTATATGCCAAGCAGGGGAGGACAGCAACTAACGATCTGGCCGCAAAGGTGAAAGAGCTTTTTGCCAGGGATGCGGAAATAAGCCATCAGTATAATAAGGTATTGACAGCTGGAAAATGGAACCACATGATGGATCAGACCCATATTGGCTACACATCCTGGCAGCAGCCCAACCGTAACATTATGCCTGAACTTGATCTGCTATCCTTGCCTGTGGAAGGAAGCTTAGGTGTTGCAATTGAAGAAAGCAAGAATTGGTGGCCGGAGGCCAGCGAAGAAGCTGTACTTCCTCAGTTTAATCCATGGGCTAAGCAATCCTATTATATAGAAGTGTTTAATCGAGGCAAGTCGGCAGTTGCTTATACCATTAAAGCCGATGCGGCTTGCCTAAAGCTAAGTTCTACCGGAGGCACTTTAGATAAGCAGCAAAGAATATGGGTAAGTATTGATTGGAACAAAGCTCCGCTAGGTGTTCAAAAATTGCCAATAAGTATTACTTCGAACAATAAAACCCTAACAGTTTATGCATGTATCAACAATTCGCAGGTTGCGGATACCAAAGGTTTTGTAGAAACGAACGGGTATATTTCAATAGAAGCGGCAAACTATACACGTGCAATTAGTAAAGATTCTGTTCAATGGAAAGTACTTCCCGATCATGGCAAAACTGGTTCGGCGGTTACTGTCTTTCCTGTTACTTCAAGCTCAGCCACGCTGGCAGAAAACTCACCTCGTTTGGAATACGATATTTATCTGTTTAATAAAGGGGCAATCAAGGTAAACGCCTACGTTTCTCCGACTCTAAATTTTAATGGTACCACTGGTTTGCGATATGCTATTTCTGTTGATGATGGAGAAAAACAGATTGTAAATATCCATGCGGATCCCTCAGGAAAAGCCTGGGAGAAATCCGTAGCTGCGAACATTAAAGTTTTAACAACCGAGCATCCGATAGTATCAGAAGGAAAGCATACCATTAAATTCTGGATGATAGACCCGGCGGTTGTACTGCAAAAAATAGTAGTAGATGGAGGAAATTTAAAACCCTCTTACCTTGGGCCTCCCGAAAGTGCTCGTAAATAGGTGTTGCGGCGCTTGTGAAATATGTCTTAAGTGTTTGATTATTAGTTTTAATAATGTTTAAAATTAGGCATTGTGTCATCAAGCGTACGAAAGATAGCGGATCAGAAGAAAGTGCCACTTACCACAAAACTTGGATCGGAGTGGGTGCTTTGGCGAAGAGCCCGGGTAAAATTTTATTGTCAATAAGGCCTGAGCCTAGGGGAGGTGCATCAGCTGGTTTGCTGAAGTGGGGGCTTGTGAAGCCAGAGCAAAGCAGGTGCAGCACCGAGCGATTGACAATAAAATTGTGGGATGCCTGTGCGACAAGGGCTCCTCGGCAAAGCACTTGACTTTTGGTCCTTTTTGTCAAGAAAAAGGACTAGGCCAAGCCGGCCATGAGGCGAATTGACTTAATAGCTTCTCCATTGATATTGGATCCACACTTTGTAAATAGCTAAAATATAGAACCTAACGATGTCATAATAACCCAAGGAGAGATCCTGGTGAATCGTTTTGCTAAGTTCACTGATGAAAATGTAGATGTTTTTCTTTCATATACCTCAACCTTCCTTCTCTCCAATCGACTTTCCTTCCATTTTATTAGACATTTGTTCTACTTAAAAGCGGCCTTTGTTTTTATATTTGTTCGATAACCAATTCATTTTTTTTTCGCGTATCCCTTAACTGCCAGTCATCGTAGATGAAGTCTATGGGGAGAGCTATGTAATTGTATCGCCATTTATAAACATCAAAACATCGGGAGTATTAAATCCCGGTTCTGAATTTGCCGCTATTCATGTTAAACAAAAAGATATACAGAACCATTTCCGTGCTAGCGCTTATTGCCTTTTGTATGCTTCAATCGGTTTATGCACAAACGCAGAATATTAATTTCACCTCACTAACCACTAAAGATGGCCTTTCATCAAACACTGTAACTGCAATATTAAAGGACAGGTATGGATTAATGTGGTTTGCTACAGAAGATGGATTGAACAAGTTTGATGGTACCAATTTTACCGTTTTTTAACCTGCTTTCAAATGCATTTAAGTTTACCCCCGGAAAAGGCGAGATAAAAGTAGAGCTTAATATAGCTGAAAATGCAGAAAGCCCGCTCAATGTATGGTTGTCCATAAAGGTGACAGATACCGGTATAGGAATTCCAGATGATAAGAAGGAGAAGATTTTTGAGCGATTTTTTCAGAGCAGCACCAGTGCTTCCGTTTTGAATCAGGGAAGCGGAATCTGCCTTTCAATTACCAAGGAATTTGTTAAAATGCACAACGGAACCATAGAGGTTGAAAGTGCTGAAGGAAAGGGAACCACTTTCATAATTAACCTTCCATTTATTCCCATTGAAGGTTTGGTTGAGGCCAGCCCAGTCAGCGAAATTATGGAACCCAGCCCGATACTTGATACTGAATATCTGGAACCGGAAGAACCAATATCTGAAGGAGCACTTCAGGGTATGATGGAAAAGCCGGCAATACTGTTGGTTGAGGATAATGAGGATTTCAGGTTTTACCTGAAAGATAATTTGAAAACCTATTACCGCATATTTGAAGCTTCGAACGGAAAGGAAGGCTGGCAGAAAGCATTGGCAAATCATCCGATGCTTATTGTGAGTGATGTCAATATGCCTGTGATGGATGGCATTGAGCTAAGCCGTAAAATCAAAGGAGACAAAAGAACGAGCCATATCCCTGTGATTTTACTCACCGCTTTAACCGCAGAAGAGGAACAGATTAAAGGCCTTAAAACGGGGGCAAACGACTATATGTCGAAGCCATTCAATTTCGAGATTCTTAATGCCAAAATCAGAAATCTTCTTATTCTAAATCGCACATTAAAAGATACTTATACCAAGCAAATCAAAGTATTAACTCCCGAAATTGAAATAGAATCGGAAGATGCTAAATTGCTGAATAAGGTATTGTTATATATTGAAGAAAACATAAACGATTCCAAGCTTTCGGTGGAAGATTTAAGCAGGCATGTGGGTATGAGCAGGAGCTCGCTATACAATAAAATCCTGGAGCTTACGGGGGAATCGCCGGTAGAATACATTCGCAATGCGAAACTGGATAAAGCCGCAATCCTGTTAGAGAAAAGCGATATGAATGTTGCCCAGGTAGGCTATGTTGTGGGCTTTGCTACACCTAACTATTTCGCAAAGTCTTTCAAGGCTAAGTTTAGTATGCTCCCTTCAGAATTTATGAATCAGAAAAGAAAGAGCGGCAAGGTGAAGAGCTAATTAGACATTTGTGTCAGAAACTTGGAGATTACTGCTATTCAATTATTTCACCAGGGGATAGATTTGGGTAAACAAAGAGTGGCTTTCTTTTCAAGAGAAGTTTAGTCTTTATTTCAATTTCAATATCCTCCCTTCTGCAGGAACTCTCCTGAAGTTATTAATTGGTTAGTTCACCTCTGGATAAAAGAGGTGAACATTTTTTTGACAAGTAACATAAAGTGGAGCCCCGGGGCTTCTATTGCCGTTGGCTTCAGCCAACGGACTATTAGAAGTATAAAAGGGCTTTAGCCACATTAATGCGGCTAAAGTCTCTTTTTATACATTTTTTATCCGTCAGCTGAAGCAGACGGCAATGGATACCCTTCTCAGTGCTTTAAACATTGCTCAAAATCAATAACATACAAATAGAATGTCATTGTAACTTCTGAGTGATCTTAAAGCAAGTAAAAATTTTTTAAGAATTTCCATAATTCTCCTAACTTAAGAGTCCTTTTAAACAACTGCTGTTGGATGGGTTTTCATTAGTTTCTGCCAGCTATGCGCAATAAAGATTACGATGCTATTGTTGTAGGTTCAGGGCCCAATGGGCTTTCGGCTGCCATTACATTGCAACAACAGGGCTTAAGTGTATTGTTACTGGAAGGTAAGAATGAAATTGGTGGCGGCTTGCGAACTGCTGAGCTTACCTTGCCTGGATTTTTGCACGACGTTTGTTCTGCCATACATCCTATGGCCGTTGCATCACCTTTTTTTGAAACACTTCCGCTTCAAAAACTTGGATTAGAATTTATATACCCCCAAATAGCAGCTGCCCATCCCTTTGATGGGGGTAGGGCGGCGGTTCTAACAAAATCATTGGATAAAACGGCAGAGCTTTTAGGTGAGGACCGGGATGCCTACCTGCGTCTTATTAAGCCAGTGCTCGAAGCTTGGCCTCTAATAGCTTCATCAATATTAGGGCCCCAGCTTAAAATACCATCGCACCCCATAGCTATGGGATTGTTCGGGTTAAAAGCCCTGACATCGGCACTATCGCTTTCAAAACGCTTCAAAACAAAGGAAGCAAGAGGTTTATGGGCGGGCATGGCTGCACATTCTATTCAGCCGCTTTCAAACCTGGCAACTTCGGGCATTGGTTTAGTGTTAACTGCTGCGGGGCATTTAAAGGGTTGGCCAATTGCTAGGGGTGGTTCCAAGGCTATTGCTAATGCCCTGGCGGCTTATTTCAGGTCTATTGGAGGGCAAATTGAAACAGGCTTTTATGTAAAATCATTGAGCCAGCTTCCATCCTCTAAAGCTGTTATTTTTGATGTAACGCCGAGACAATTGCTGGAGATTGCTGGCCATAAGTTCTCATCCATCTATAAATGGCAGCTCGAAAAATACCGTTATGGCATGGGAGCATTTAAGATTGATTGGGCTTTAGATGCCCCAATTCCCTTTACTGCCGAGGAATGCCGAAATGCTGGCACAGTACATCTTGGAAACACTATTGAAGAAATTGCTTTATCAGAGCACACAGCCTCACAAGGGAAAATTCCTGAAAAGCCTTTTGTTCTGCTGGCTCAGCAAAGTTTGTTTGACCCCAGCCGGGCACCCGAGGGAAAGCATACCGCATGGGCGTATTGCCATGTTCCCAATGGGAGTAAAGTCGATATGGTTGCAGCCATCGAAAACCAGGTGGAGCGTTTTGCACCGGGCTTTAAAGAACGGATCCTTGCCAGACATACCTTTAATCCGTCCCAAATGGAAGAATATAACCCCAATTATATTGGAGGAGATATCAATGGCGGCGTAATTGACATCAGGCAGCTGTTTACCAGGCCGGTAATATCTCGTTCACCGTATAAAACTTCGGCTGAGGGACTGTATATCTGTTCATCATCTACTCCTCCCGGTGGCGGTGTACATGGAATGTGTGGCTTCCATGCAGCCAAAAAAGTTTTAAAGGATGTGTTTAGGCTAGAGGCAGCGCCATTATAATTTGAACTTTAACGCGTGTCGCCAAGTAATGGCGCTAGTGCAAACCAACATTCTTACACTTTGAATCACAGCTTTCCTACTTTCCTACAGCAAAAAACTTAGGCTTAATTATCAATTGGGTCCAGGCCCAGGTGCTTAGTTTCTTCCGGTCGCCGCCAGGATTTAAATATTCCAGCGTTGATGAGCCTTTTAAAACAGAAAGTCCTCCCTGAATGGTAGCAATATCTGATATTTTATAGCCAGCACTTAAATCAGCTTCCAGAGCTAAAAAACTATCCAGGCGGTTTGCATCTTTCACCACTTTAGCCATCGAATAAAAAGCATGCGGAGCAAGCTGTGCATTAAATCTCTTGCCGATGTACTTCAGCGAAACATAGTAATCCTCCAATCCGGTTTTGTTTGCCAGGCGGCCACCCACAAAAAAGTAATCTATAGTACCGTTAAACTTGTGGTTGGTACCATAAATAGGGCTGAAAGAATGGTTCTTGTTATCGGTTTCATCCATTGCCGTCCCCGATAAGATTTCAGCTCCCGCTATAACAGAAAAGTATGTCGATGGCCGGGCGATGAGTTCGGCGCCCAAATCCCATGCATTTAGCTTTTTATTAGTTGCGTCCCTGCCTGTTTGGTAGTAGCCTTCGGTATTTAAAGCAAATTTACTCAAGTTGTATTCCAGGCGCCCGCCAGCAGTTTGAGAAAAGGCAGTTTTCCTGTTAGCCGAAGTTACAGGAATGGTTTTATTGACTGTATATTCTACTCCATTATTTAAGAATAAAAAGCTGGAGTTCAGGTTTTTAAAGTTTTTGTTTATCCAGAGAAGCTGCATGTGCTTGTAATTGGCAACATCGTACACATCTTTAGAAAGAGTTTCAGATTTGCTGTTCAAGCCCACGCCAAAATGCAGTTTAAAGCGCTTTTTCTGATGTTCAAATTTCAGTAATGCAGCATCAAAGCTGCGGGCTTGTTGTGTCCAGTCAGAATTGCCAATTATGCGGGCGTTATCATAATTCAACTCCTGGCGGCCAGCTTTTAAGGATAAATTATTGCTTAGCAACAGTTCAGCCCAGAACTCATGCAAATCCAGGGTGTTTTTATCTCCTATATTCTGTTGCTCGGTAACGCCCCAGTTTCGGATATCCTGTAAAGCAGCACCTAACTTCAATCTTTGGTTAGAGTCTGCATAGTTAAGGTATATGCGAGACCGCTGGGTAATAAATGCTGCAGCCCTATCCAGAGAATCATTTGTGGGGCGTAACTTGCCATAACCATTGCGGTATTCAAACCTCGGCTTAAACTCTCCGTTTATTGAAAATACTTGAGCGTTCAGGTTAAAGGCAATAAAGCAAGAAGTAAATAGCAGGAAAAATTTCGTCATCACAGTTCGTCTTTTACACAGGAAGAATCCTTTTAACGGCAATTGAAAAAAAATTGTTACCAGAAAATCATAACCAGAAAATTTTCTTCTCAAACCCTAACCATTTATAAAAGCATCACGTAACAGGTGTTGATTATCAGGGTGATAATGTGAAAAACTCAAGGTGCTTAGATGAAGAGAGCAGAGATAATTATTCAAAATATTTCGGGAAACGCTAAAGAAGCAAGCATAGTGCTGGAAGGTGAGCTGGGTATAGTAAGCGTAAAAGAGCTTAAGCTGAAGCTTGCCGAACTCTTAAACCAATACACTTCTCTTAATGTGAAATTGCAAAATGTTTCCCGCCTCGACATAGCATTTATTCAGTTGCTTATTGCTTTAAAAAAAAGTGCATGCGAAAAATGTAAGCTCAGTTTTCATTTCGAGGATGCAGACTACTTGAACAATTGGTTTGCTCTTTCGGGCATAAAAAAGGATCTCTTTCAACAATGAGCAGAACGGTTTTAATAGTAGACGATTCTGATTTAGTGAGAAGAATATTAGGCTTCACCTTGAAGAAGGAAGGTTATAACACTCTTTTTGCCGAAGACGGGAAAGAAGCGTTGTCTCTTTTTGACGGCCGTGATATTAGCCTGGTAGTATCTGACTTGAATATGCCGGTAATGGGTGGTTTAGAAATGATTAAGGGAATAAGGGAAATGGAAAATTATCGCTTTATGCCTGTAGTATTATTTGTATCCGACGCCGGTGCAGACCTAAACCATTTCATCCGAAACTCAGGCGCAACTATCGTATTTGATAAAGATGCCATAAAGGAAAAGCTGGCTCCCACTGTTAAGAAATTAATCTGGTAAATGGATCAGTACAAATCATCTTATAGAGAAGAGGCGCATGAGCTGATTGCCGCGATGGAAACATCTTTATTGCAATTAGAGCAAAATCCTGATGATGATGCCCTTATTCAGCAGGTTTTCAGGGATATGCATACGCTTAAAGGCAACAGCGCTATGTTTGGCTTTAAGGTAATTGCCGAGTTTACCCATCACCTGGAATCCATTTATGAGCTTATTAGAAGCGGGCAGCAAAATGTAACTAAAGAGATCCTGAATGTTTCGCTGGCTTCTCTTGACCATCTTTCGGCATTGGTAAATGATAACAGCCTTTCATCGGCAGAAAGTCAGAATAGGCATAAGAAATTAACCGAAAAATTGGTTGCCTTAGTTAATAGAACAAGTGCACAAGGGGAAATAGCAGTGGCTGGCGAGTGTTCAATAGAACCTATTGATATAGAAGAAAATAAGGTGTACGAAATAGAGTTTTCTCCTGCCGGAAATTTCTTTTACAACGGAAGCAGCCCGTTGTATTTTCTCGACGAACTTAAGGCATTAGGAGAGTGTACCATTATCGCACTTACTGATAATGTTCCTTCCATTGATTCGCTGGATGAAACTTTGTGCTATACATCCTGGAAAATAGAGCTTAAAACCAAAGCACAGCCTGCCGACATAAAAAAGGTTTTTCTGTATGCAGAGCATTTATGTACGCTCGAAATTGCTGAAAAGGTATCTGTTGAAATTGCTGAATCGACTGTTGCTGTAGTTGAAGATCCACAATTGCCGGATGAAATTACTGTCGGGAAACCAGTACAAAAGGACACAGCGGCAACTAAGAAAAATATTATATCAAGCGTTAGGGTGCCTTCAGAAAGATTGGACACTTTAATGTCGCTGGTAAGTGAACTTATTACTTTACAGGCCAAATTAGGAACGCTTGCAGAACAATTCCCGCATTCAGAATTGCTTGCCGTTACTGAAAATCTGGAGAAAATCTCCACGCGACTGCGCGATAACGCATTCAGTATGAGCCTTGTTCCGGTTAATAATATGCTCACTCCCTTTAGCCGCCTGGTTAGAGATTTGTCTTCCGATTTAAATAAGGAGATAGATTTTGTTACCGAAGGGGCAGAAACAGAGCTCGATAAAAACATTATGGAAGGCCTGGCCGACCCGGTGATGCACTTACTGCGAAACAGTATCGACCACGGAATTGAAGATCCGGATACCCGGGAAAAGGCTGGTAAGCCACGTAACGGAACAATTTTGTTTAAAGCATACTGCTCTGGCACCAATGTGTTTATCGAAATTAAAGACGATGGTAAGGGCATGGACCCTGAAAAGATTCGGGAGAAGGCAATTCAGAAGGGTATTATAAATAAGGATGAGGTTTTAAGCGAAAAGGAAATCTTTAACCTGATATTCCTGCCAGGATTCTCTACCGCCGAGAAGATTAGCGAAATCTCTGGAAGAGGAGTAGGTATGGATGTTGTAAAACGAAGAATTACCGATATCCATGGCCAGATAAAGATCAGCTCTCAGGTGAACATTGGAACCACTATTTCCATCAAGCTCCCGTTAACAGTTTCCATTATTGATGGACTGCTGATTAAGGTTCAGGATGCAGATTTTGTTATCCCGCTTTCTGCGGTAGACCGCTGCTTTGAACTGCATTCGTCAGCTGATTTAAACCATTTTAATAATGTGATAGTGCTGGACGGAGAGCAAATTCCTTTTATCAACCTAAGCGAAGAATTTAATGGGATAGAGGATACAACCGAATCACAGGAAATAATAATTGTATACCACGAAGACCATAAAGTAGCATTAGTTGCAGGCAATGTGGTGGGCAAGTTCCAGGCTGTTTTAAAGCCATTGGGAAGATATTTTTTACAAATGGAAAGTATTTCGGGGGCGGCCATACTGGGCGATGGCAGGATTGCCCTCGTTTTAGATACCAATAAAGTTATAGAGCAATATTCAAATAAAAAACGATTGGCATTATGTCATTAAAAACGCAAACATGGTCATATCTTACATTTAAGCTGGGTAAAGAGTTGTTTGCCATTAATGTAAGTAAAGTGCTGGAGATCCTTGAAATTCAGCCAATCACCAAAGTACCACAGGCACCGGCTTTTATGCGCGGGGTAATAAATCTGCGCGGCAATATTTTACCGGTAGTCGATACCCGTTTAAGGTTCTCGCTAACCGCCGCAGATTTTACAGTTGACACTTGCATTGTGGTTTTAAGCATCCAAAATAATAACGAAGCGATGTTACTGGGTGCCATTGTAGACTCTGTGCAAAAGGTGATCGACATTCCCGAAAATCTAATACAGCCTTCTGCAAGTATCAGTAGCTACTTTAAGGAAGACTATATAGTAGGTATTGGTAAAGTTGAAGAAGACTTTATCATGATCCTTGACGTAGATAAAGTCTTTTGTACCGATGGGCTTTTAGAGGTATCAGCGAGTCAGTTTAACTAATAATTCGAAATATAATATCAATATACAGCGTAATGATTAACAATATCAAAATTTCTACCAAGCTGTTCATCCTTGTCTTTTTTATGTCGTTAGCGATTGTAGGAACGGGCTTGTATGGCGTACACAATCTGGGTAAAATGGATAAGTCCTTTGAGCAGTTGTACAAAAACAGGGTACTTCCGCTTAACCACCTAAAGATTATTTCTGATGAGTATTCTATAAACATTGTTACTACTATCCATCAGATTAAGAACAAAACCTTAAGCTTTAGGGAGGGGAAAAGGAATATTGCAAGGGGGCAGCAAGTAATTGAACAAAACTGGAAAGCTTATGAAGCATCTGCTCTGATAACCAGCGAAAAAAGTGAGGTTGAGCATGTTAAGGAACTTCTTGGAAATTCATATGAACTGCTGGAAACCCTTAAAAGCATCGCAGAGCGCGAGGATATGGAAGCCTTAGGAGAATTTTCCATAAAAGATTTTTACCCACAGGTGGATCCAATGGCAAAAGAAATAAGTGAGCTAAGCGCCCTGCAACTTTCTTTGGCTGATAAAGAGTTTCACGAAGCTGCAAAATTATATGATGATACTAAATCCCAATCGTACATATTGATTATAGCAGGCGTGTTGGTGGCAACGTTTGTTTCGGTTTTAATAGCCCGAAGTATTCACAAAAACATCAGCAATGCCAGCGCAATTATCCATAAGCTGGCAGAAGGCGACTTAACTGTAAACATGGAAGTGCATAACCATGATGAGATAGGCGAAGTTCTCCACGACCTAAAAGGGATGATTGATAAGTTTAAGGATATTATCAATTACGTGAATTCAGCGTCAGACAATATTGTAGCGGCAAGCTACGAACTGAGTTCTTCATCACAAATAATGTCTGAAGGAGCTACCGAACAGGCAGCAGCAACCGAGCAGGTATCATCGTCTATGGAAGAGATGGTGGCCAATGTGCAGAACAATACCGAAAATGCGCAGCAGACCGAAAAAATCGCGATCAAAGCATCAGGCGATGCCCTCGAAGGCAATGAAGCGGTAAGCAAGGCCGTAGGTTCTATGAAACTAATAGCAGGTAAAATTACTATCATCAGCGATATTGCCCGCCAAACCAACATACTCGCTTTGAATGCTGCGGTTGAAGCTGCAAGGGCTGGCGAGCAGGGGAGAGGCTTTGCTGTTGTTGCCGCCGAAGTGCGGAAGCTTGCCGAAAAATCGCAACTGGCAGCAAACGAAATTAATGAGCTGTCTCAAACCAGCGTAGGTGTTGCAGAAAGGTCGGGAACACTATTAGGACAAATTGTGCCTAGTATTCAGCAAACTGCTAAGCTTGTAGAAGAAATTTGTGCATCGAGCGTGGAACAGAACTTGGGCGTTGGCCAAATTAATAATGCCATGCAGCAATTAAATCAGATAACACAGCAAAACGCTGCAACATCAGAGCAGATTGCGGCAAGTGCCGAAGAGTTATCATCGCAGGCAGAACAGCTTAAAGATATCATCTCCTTTTTTAAGTTTGAGAATGGTGTAAAGCATAAGGTAACTGCTCCCAAAAACACCACAGCCAGGTTTAGAAATACACCGGTTAGAAATGCCGCCCAAACGCCAAAGTATAAATCTAACGGCGTTAGCTTGAACATGGACGAGCTGGACAACGAATACGAAAAATTCTAAATTTTTACCATGGCAAATTGGGATTTAAAAAATCATACTGCATCGGTTATGTCTAGCGCAGACTTTAACCGCCTGAGCAGTTTTATTTATACCCATTATGGCATTAAACTGCCCCTGACCAAAAAAACAATGTTAGAAGGGCGCTTACATAAACGATTGTCGGCTTTGAACCTAACAGGCTTTAAGGCATACTGCGATTATCTTTTTAGTATAGAAGGGCAGCGGCTGGAACTTACGCCAATGATAGACCTGGTAACAACTAATAAAACAGACTTTTTCAGGGAAGCTGCGCATTTTGATTTCCTAACACGGGATGTACTTCCAAAACTGTTTAGGGAACAGCATAGCAAACCCTTTAAAATCTGGAGCGCAGGCTGTTCTACAGGGGAAGAACCCTATACAATGGCTATGGTGTTAAGCGAATTTGGCGCAAGCAACCCCGGCTTTAACTATGATATTTTTGCTACCGATATTTCTACAAGGGTTTTGGAGAGCGCGTTGACTGCAGTATATCAGGAGGAAAAGGTATTGCCTATCCCTTTGGGTTATAAAAAGAAATATCTCTTAAAAAGTAAAGATGCCAGGAACAGAACCGTACGAATTGTGCCAGAACTACGTTCGCGGGTAAGTTTTGGACGGCTGAATTTTATTGATGGTGATTTTAGTAATATACCAGTTTTTAATGCGGTGTTTTGCAGAAATGTACTCATCTATTTTGACCGCGAAACGCAGGAAAAAGTTATCCGGAAATTGGCTTCCAAAATTGAAAAGGGAGGCTTTCTGTTCCTTGGGCATTCGGAGTCTGTTTCCGGTATGGACCTGCCACTAACCCAAATTCAGCCGGCAATATTTAAAAAGATTTAATGCTACTTATGAAAAAAATTTTTTTATTCCCCGGGGCAGTTTTTATTGGCAAAAAGCCGCAAATAGTAGACACTGTACTCGGTTCGTGCATTGCGGTTGCCATATTCGACTCGGTTTTAAAATTTGGAAGTATAAATCATTATATGCTTCCGGTGTGGAACGGAGAGGGAACCTCATCTAACAAGTATGGCGATATAGCTATTCCATACCTTATTAATAAAATGATTGATATGGGAAGTAACCGCGCCGACTTAAAAGCAAAGGTTTTTGGAGGAAGTGAGATTAACCAGCCCAATGGATTTTTTCAGATCGGTGCCCGCAATGCAGCCATTGCCTTCGAAATCTTAAAAAGGGAAAAAATACCCGTAGTAAGCCAGAGCGTAGGTGGAAACCAAAGTAGAAAAATAATATTCTATTCTGATAGTGGGGCTGTTTTGGTAAGATTTGTTCAGAGCGTTAAGGTGGCAGAGTTATCAATAGTTAAACCTAAATCTTAATTGCATGAATAGAGGGAAAATCAAAGTTCTGATAGTAGACGATTCTGCAATTTCGAGGCAATTACTAAGCAAAATCATTTCGTCCGACCCAGCACTGGAGGTGATCGGTGCTGCCGCTGATCCATACATTGCAGCTGCAAAAATGTCTGTTCAGGCACCCGATGTAATTTTGTTAGATCATTACATGCCACGTATGGATGGCCTCACATTTCTTAGAAAAATAATGGCACAACATCCTATCCCGGTAATTTTTATCACGGACGATGCAGGCAAAGGATCGGCAAGTGCAATTAAGGCTCAGGAATTGGGCGCATATGAAGTTTTGCCGAAGGAGATACTGGCAGATGAATGCACCGTGCTGAGGTTGAAGATATGTGAAATAGTGAAAGCCGCTTCAGCCTCAACACCCAAAAAGAGAGTTTTTGAAGCTCAGAATATTAAGCCCCGACTCTCAGCAGATGCAGTATTACAGCAAATGAAGGTTAGGAACGTCCATACCACCGAAAAAATAATTGCAATTGGGGCATCCACTGGTGGTACAGAGGCCATCAGAATGTTCCTGGAAGGCCTTCCAATGAATTGCCCGGGTGTTGTAATTGTGCAGCACATGCCCGAGCACTTTACGCGGTCTTTTGCCGAACGTTTAAATGAGCTTTGTAGGATTTCGGTTAAGGAGGCTGTAGACGGTGATGTTGTAAAGCCTGGGACAGCTCTTATAGCGCCCGGCAACCAGCACATGTTATTAAAACGGAGAGGAAGCCAATATTTTATAGAACTCAGTAAAGGCCCGCTGGTAAACCGGCACCGCCCTTCAGTTGATGTATTATTTCGTTCGGCCTCCATATATGCCGGTAAAAATTGCATCGGTGTTCTTTTAACGGGCATGGGTGACGACGGCGCCAGAGGCTTACTTGAAATAAAGGATGCCGGCGGCAGGACGATAGCTCAAGATGAAAGTACTAGTGTGGTGTTTGGAATGCCGAAAGAAGCCATCCAACTCAACGCTGCGGAAAAAGTATTGCCTTTGCCAGACATCTCAAAGTACGTTTTACAGCTTGGCTATGCGTGATGCTAATAGAACCCGTTGAATGCAAATGTTGCAATGTTTATTTAGTGTTAAGTTATGATCCCGGGCTTAACGAAATGATAATTAACCTCTAATAAACAAGTAGTGTAGATTTGTGTAAAATGTTTACACCTTGCACATTCTCATGAAGAAATCCAAAATCAAGAAACTTGTTAAAGAGGTTAGAAAATCGGCAAAAAACGAACTAGAAGAAGTTTTGATTAAACTGATTACTGACGCAGTAAGCCCATTGGGCATTTTATCCAAAAAGACCGCAAAAGACATTAATAAATCAGCAAAGGCACTTTCTAAAAAACTTGCTGATAAGATAAAGTTTGAAAAGATTGAGGTAAAGGAGGCAGAAGCAACCGAGATTACTACGCCAGTTGTAGCTGAAAGTAAACCACCCAGGCAGGTTAGAAAGAAGGTAACCGCCAATGCAAACGCAAAAAAAACCAGTACAAGGGTAAGCAGCCCTGCTGAAAGTCCGGTTGCAGAGGAGAGCCTTCTGCCCGAGGTTAATGCAGAAACAGTATAGAGAAAGCCGCCATTGAGATCAAAAGGCGGCTTTTTTATTTATATCTATTGCCGTTGATTTAGCCAACGAACCATGAATGAACGGCATTAACCGATTAATGAGGTTGAATTTGCCGTGGTGTCCTCAGCAACCACTTGCAGTGGTTGATTCTCCGTTATGTAAGTTCCTCAGTATTTACATAAAAGACGAGTCCCTAACAGAAGAACTCATTTAAAGCTTTGGAACAACAGGGCAGATTATCAGATTCGCAATGTGAAGGGCTACCTCTTTATTGCTGCCAGAAATATGGCACTCAACCACATTCAAAAGAAAGCCAGTCCATTACGCTTGCGCAAACGAAGGTGCTACTTACAAAAACGTCCGGCCTTGCTGAGATTGAAGGTTTGAGCGCAACTGCACTTTAATAATATCTTTTGTACCTTCTGCCCGTAGTTTTTTTATGTAGCAGGGAGTCTGGAGACTCCTTTCTATTATTGAATCCGTAGAGACGCTTTCGCTTAACTCTACGGACAGAAAAAGAAGGATTTTTTTAATGTAGCAGGGAGTCTGGAGACTCCTTTCTATTATTGAATCCGCAGAGACGCTTTCGCTTAACTCTACGGACAGAAAAAGAAGGATTTTTTTTATGTAGCAGGGAGTCTGGAGACTCCTTTCTATTACTGAATCCGTAGAGACGCTTTCGCTTAACTCTACGGACAGAGAGAGACAGAGAGACAGAGAGACAGAAAACAAAAAGAATATTATCTAGAAATTAACAAACCTACATCAAACATAATATGACAGATAGAAGAAGTTTTTTAAAACGAATTGGACTAAGCGGGACGCTGCTTGCGGCGCCTTCTATTTTGATTAAAGCTATTGCAAGCCCCAGAACAGAAAAGATCGACCTTGCCAACATCACTGTAAAAGGACAGGTGCATAGCAATGGAAAAGGTATTGCGGGTGTTGCAGTAACTGATGGCTTCAACGTAACTCTGACCGGAAAAAGCGGAACATTTGAATTACTGAGTAACAACACAGCTGAGTTTATTTATATCAGCATTCCAAGGGGATACGCTATTCCAAATCAAAATGGGATTGCGAATTTTTATAAGCGCATTAGCCGTGGAAACGCAGTTTTTAAGGCCGATTTTGCGCTGGAAAAACTTCAGCAGGACGACACCAAACATAACTTCGTAGTTTGGGCAGACCCTCAAATTATTTCGGAGGCTGATGCTACCCAATTAAAAACGGAATCGGCGCCAGACCTTCGCGAGTTGGTAAAATCTTATCCTGCTAATTCGCTTTTCCATGGCATAGGGTGCGGCGATTTGGTGTGGGATCACTTCGAGCTGTTCGATGACTACAAGGAAGCCCTTCGAATTACAGAAATTCCGTTCTTTAACGTAATCGGCAATCATGATATGGATTTGGATGCCCGTTCGGATGAGTTTTCAACCCGCACATTCAAAAGCCATTTTGGCCCAACCTATTATTCCTTTAACAGGGGGGAAATTCACTATGTGGTATTAGACGACGTGTTCTTTATTGGTACGGGAAAAAAACACATCGGATACCTTACCGAGATGCAACTACAATGGCTTGAGCAGGATTTAAAACATGTGGTAAAAGGTTCAACTGTAGTAGTTTCGTTGCATATCCCAACTAATACAGGTACTTCGCGAAGAGATAAGTTGAAAGAAGAGGAATTGGGCGGAGTGGTTTCAAACCGGAAACGTTTTTACGAAATACTTAAGGGCTACAAAACCCATATCATGTCTGGACATACTCACATGAACGAAAAATGGGAGGAAGGCGATATTATGGAGCATGTTCATGGCACAGTTTGCGGCGCCTGGTGGACTGGGCCTGTGTGCAGCGATGGCTGTCCGGGCGGCTATGGCGTGTATGAAGTAAATGGAAGTAACCTTAAATGGTATCATAAATCCACAGGAAAGCCAGCGGACTATCAGATTAAAGTTTATCCCAAAGGGATTGTAAAAGATGCGCCAGATGAGATTGTTGCAAATGTGTGGAACTGGGACCCGAAATGGCAGGTAAAATGGTACGAAGATGGAGTGCTTAAAGGCGAAATGGAGCGCCGCACAGCCTTCGATCCACTTGCTGAACAGTTGTATGCTGGCCCAATGCTCCCCCAAAAGCATAAATGGGTAGAACCTACTTTAACCGATCACTTATTCTATGCAAAAGTTTCAGCCAATGCCAAAAAGGTAAAAGTTGAGGCAACAGACCGCTTTGGACGGGTTTATGCGGAGGATTTATCAATTGTATAAAGCAAATAGAGATGATGCAAGGCGGGTAATAGCTCAAAAACAGCGATTACCCGTTTTTTATTTGATGGAAGCAGGTTTATTGTTTGATAGGGATTTTTAAAGTTAGAGTAAAATTACCATCGCAAATGACAGGTAATTTCAAGAAATTATTTTTTGTGCAAATTAATTGCAACAGTGCTATTTAGATTTGGGGCAACATGCATGTAAGAGATCGCCGAAAATCTTTGAAAGAGTAGGCTTAAAAAATAAAAAATGCTAAAATGAAAAAATACTTATTAACGCTAATTCTATTTCTCGCTATTGGAGTAAGCCTTAAAGCTCAAACCTCCGACACCACTTATAGGGTAATTCACAGCAATAGTTATTATGTGTATGAAGGTGGTATGTATAGCTTCACGGGAGGGCTTTACAACACTTTGTCGGATGGAAGTGAGGTGTGCGTTCTTAATAATGCAGGTGCTACGCCTTGCTTCACAGATACTGTAACCGCGCCGTCAGAAAAAAACAACAATCCATTTAAGTTTCGGGCCGCGAATTATTTGCAGGACAGAGGAATTTATATTGTCGTAAAATCGACCGTAAATTCTGTCGAAACATTCCATTATTTCTCTTTGCCACCGTATGAGCCCCAGTTATCATCATCGGAGCACTCTCAGGTTTTTGAAATACCTAAAGGTGACCTGGAAATTGATATATATCCTGAGTGGTATTAATGTTTTAATCAGTAATCTGTTTCAGCCATTTTTTGAAAAGAAATGAAAATGGAGTATTGAACGGCCCTTCATTTACTTATTGAAATTATAGAGGTTAGTGAGATAACTTGATTTTAACCGATCCCCTAATTGGGTACAGAAGCTGAAACCGGTGCTAAAAGAAGTTGAAGCAGTCCGTTTTGCTTAAGCAGAAATATATGTAAGCCGGGTAATAGTTCTAAATTAGCTATTACCCGTTTTGTTTAGTCATGTGCAGATTTTTTTAGCTTTGCATTTTATGGCTGAGTGCTATTTTTGTCCGGCTTTAATAGCTTTCCCGGCTTCGCGGTTATAAGCGTAATCAATTATTGCTAACTTTTCTTCTCCTTCGGTATGGCTTATTCTTAGCCATCCATAGTGATATACATTCCCTATCAGGAATTTTAAGCCAAGATATTTGTCCTTTTTACCGATCCACCTTCCATCAAAAGTTTTAGTTATTCCGTTATCGCTTACATTGATAAGAAAAGCTTTGGTCAGATCTGGGGCCCATTGGTTTTCGGCGCTTTCGGTTGGCCCAATGTTAACATACTTTTCAAATGGAACGGCCCAATAGCCGGCATTTACCAGTTCGGTTGATGTATTAACCATTATTTTGTTTAATTGAGGCGATTTTCTGTTAATCACCAGGTAGAGATAGGGCCGGTCATTTTCTTCCAATAAAACTGATGTTAAAATAAAGTCGATTTGCTGGTCATTATTCAGGTCTAGTTCTAAAGGGTGGTGGTATTGAAGTGAATCAATTGTGGTATTTAATGCTTTATATGAAAACTTTGAACCTTCAATGTTTTCATCCGGACTTTCTTGTGTTGTGCTTTTTTTGCATGCGGTAAATAAGCAAACTATTAAAAAAGGGTAAAGGTATATTTTACTGAGCATTGGATGGCTGTTTTTATCCGATACGACAAAATGATCGATAGTGCTACAAATGCCAGTTGATATTATCACATTGACCGTTATTTCAGCTTGTTTGGCACAATCAAATGCTAATCCATTTGACTAAACAAACCGCCCCATGCACTAATTTAGATATCTGTAAACCAACACACAGTTAGCTTTTTTTCCTTGGCCTGCCGGGAGGAAAAACCTTTTCGGAATTTTATGGATAAATCCTTTTTATTGACCTTGCAAGTGCTTGTATTGCTTACGTTTTCGGTTACAGCCAAAGCGTGGCTCGGGACTGAGATCACCTTCGCACAGCATTCACCCCATGTTGCTTTTATAAAAAAGGACAGTATAGTGCTTGTGTCGGGAAGTACCATGATGTTTACTGTAGATACCCCTGAAGATCAGGGCTTGGTAAAAACGGGCCTTTTAGTTGAGCAGCTGGCAGAGGAAATTAGATCTGCAGACGGTTCAGCTCAGAAATATAGCCTTTTCGATAAGGCGGGAAATGTTAAACAAAAAGGGCTTATACAAACGGGGGATAGGCTTATTGTAACGCCACAGAATGGTACTATTAGCAAAAGCTACGCTATTAAGGTTGAACCAATGGCGCTTAAAGGGCGGCTTCTGTTGCAAAACACATTCATTACAGTAAATGGCGAAAAAGAACTTATTCTCTATTATACTGCTGGCCAGCGAAGCCCGGATGCTACAGTAAAAATCTATCTCCCTCAAGGGATACATGTAACGATGGATAATACCACTGTGAATGTAATAGGAAGGGGAGACGTTAAACTTAGCGGATTGGCCAGTCAATCAATTGGAAGAACCGGCACCAATTATTCCTATACCAGAGTAGGACATGTAAGCATCTCAAAAGAGGGAGATGGCACTTTACTCACTTTTAAAAACCTGGATTTGAGGCCCGCTAATGGCCCTGACCTGAAAATTGTAATCAGCAATGTACAACTATCAAAAGTTGGGAATTACACAATAAGAGCTATCTATTCTACTTCCAAACCGGAAGTTTTAACAAGTGCCGGCACCGGATCTGAAACCGCAACACTTACCGCAGTCTCAACCATTTCTGATTTTGAAAGAATTGTCGATAAAGGATTGCAATACAAGGAATTGGCAGAAAGCTACACTAGTGCAAATTTCAAGTGGACGGCAGCGCTTCACGCCTCCAACATTCAAGTCCTGCAATCATTAGATAAAGGGAAAAGTTGGGCGCCAGCTTCAGCAATTATTGATACTAAGCATTCTTCAGCAACGATTTCCGGATTAAAACCCAATAAGCTTTATACCTTCAAACTCTCGATTAAGAACGGAATTAACAAAGGCCTTTCTAACCCTGCTCATTTTTACTCGGGCAAAATGGATGTTAAAAGCTTTGGCATAGCCGGAGATGAGAAAGTTGATTGTACCCAAAAGTTAAACGAAGCAATTGACTATCTGAGTCAGTTAGGCGGAGGAACCCTTTTATTCAGTAAAGGAGTTTATTCAGTGAGAACTGTTCATCTAAAAAGCAATGTTTATCTCTATATCGATAAAGAAGCTACTATCAAGGCACTAAGAGGTACAGATGCTCCCGAAGCCACCTGGTTTAGCGATAAAAAGTATCGTTCGGGATTATCTCCCACAGATACCGGGCCTTATGCCGATCCTGAAAATTACCTTACCAAGCAAGACGTCGGGCACCATTATTTTAGAAATGCAATGTTTTTTGGCGAAAGGCTGGATAATATAAAAATTATCGGTAACGGC
>Ga0307408_100000887_pt1 | contig 23562 bp, 22 predicted proteins | sample 322Cmetagenome_FD_202116 | JGI IMG/M metagenome (GOLD analysis project Ga0307408, IMG submission 202116) | Maize rhizosphere microbial communities from greenhouse at UC Davis, California, United States - 322HYB-C-3 | ecosystem: Host-associated > Plants > Roots > Rhizosphere > Soil | place... | reverse complement strand
GCATGGCCAAGCCAACCCCCACCAAACGCGGGCGTTCGCTGGGGTCTAACAAGCCCTGTAAATGCGTTATCGCCTGCTCTACTTTTTCCAGCAGAAAGTCTGGGTTAGGCAGGCTAAATTCATGTGCGACTTTATTTATCACATTGCCGCCAAAATCCATCAGCAGTATTTGGATGTCATTGCGCCCCACATTCACCCCAATGGAAAAAGCCCCCTTGGGATCGATACTGTACATGGTGGAAGGTTGGCCGAGACCGCGCTGTAACTTGCCCCGTTGTGCCACCAGCCCCGCCGCTTCCAGGTCGTCGATAATACGTGTGACCGCTTGTGGGGTAAGGTTGGAGAGCCGCGCCAGTTCAAACTTGGAAGCCATGCCCAGGCTACGCAATGAACTGATCAACACCCGTTCGTTATAACGGCGCAAACCACTCGAATTACTACCCTTACTCATAGCGACCCCTATTACCTTTAGAGAATATAAAAACTATTTTTTATCATGTAATCGAGTTGACTTAATTAAACCACTGTGAATAAATAAGTCAACTACTTTTCCAATCATACGCTTTTGGGTGCCAGACTCAAATGCTGTACTAGCATTAATAAACCGAGATTAATAAAACGGGATAAATGCAACTGGAATTGATACACAGGGATCAATCAGACCGGAATCAAGACATACCTGATTTGCTCGCAACCAGAGCCTAATAATTCACAATAAATTATCTATTTTGCACAGGGCTGCCCCATGACATCTGCACACCAAGAACACAATCTGGTTCTTATCCGCTGGCTCACGTTTTTAATGTTCACCATGTTTGCCATGACCACCGATGCGGTGGGTGTGATCATTCCCGAAATCATCAAGGAATTTAACCTCAACCTCACCCAGGCCAGTGCGTTTCACTACGCACCGATGATTGCCATCGCCTTTAGCGGTATCGCCTTTGGATTTTTAGCGGATCGCATCGGGCGCAAGTACACGATTTTGATCGGCCTGGGGCTGTTTGCCATTTCCTGTTTTTTATTTGCGCTCGGCAGTTACTTTGAGTTTTTTGTCGGGCTGCTATTAATCTCCGGCTGTGCGATTGGTATTTTTAAAACCGGTGCGCTGGCACTGATTGGCGATATCTCTACTTCCAGCCGTGAACACACACGCACCATGAATACGGTGGAAGGCTTTTTTGGTGTCGGTGCCATTATCGGTCCAGCGATTGTCGCCTATTTACTAGCAGCAAAAGTCTCGTGGATTTATTTATATATTTTTGCCGGATTTGTGTGCTTACTGCTGATTGTCATCGCATCACGGGTAAATTATCCCAAGCATAAACCCGCCAGTGCACAGGATAAAATTGATGTTAAACGCACGATAAAAATGATTGGCAACCCCTATGCCGCTGGCTTTTCGGGAGCAATTGCCCTGTATGTTGCCACCGAAGTTGCAATTTATGTGTGGATGCCAACTTTCCTCAAAGACTATTCCGGCAACGCCCTATGGTTTGCTACCTATGCGCTGACAATATTTTTTGTGCTGCGCGCGGGCGGACGCTTTCTGGGCGCCTGGATTCTGACTAAATTCAACTGGACATCAGTAATGGCACTGTTTAGCAGCTGCATTTTTTTATGCTTTCTAGGCAGCATGTTGGGCGGTGTGAACTATGCGGTTTTTCTATTGCCACTTTCGGGTTTATTTATGTCGATGATTTACCCAACACTTAATTCAAAAGGCATCAGCTGTTTCAATAAAAGTGAACACGGCACAGTCGCCGGCGTTATTTTATTTTTCACCGCCGTGGCCGCTGCACTTGGCCCACTATTAATGGGTGCCGTGGGGGATTTATTTGGCCACGTGAAATACGGCTTTTATTTGGCAACCGGTTTTGCGGGTTTATTATGTATTGCCATGATTTACAACTGGATCAAAAACCCTGCGGAAAAACATTTATCACAACTGGAAATTAGCCAGTACGGCGGCCATTAAATATCACCTGTATTATTGAGTCGCTCCGGTAATTTTTTTAACGTATAAATATCGTAGCGACTCGATTTTCCTTCCAGCTGATAAGACGGCGCTTGATTATTTAATAAGGGCGCCTTACGCGGCCGCTTCACCACCACGCGATAATTGGCGTGTGCCAGCGCCAGTGGCAACAGTGCATCGGCGTCTTCATCTTTACCCACCAGCGAATGAAACGCGGCCATGTCTTTTTTAACATCGGCCGTTTTGTGGCGTTCGGGAAACATAGGGTCCAAATAAATTACATCCGGAAAATTGCCTGCGGTTAGCGATTGCAAATAATCGCGGCTATCTTGCTGCGCCAAGTGCATCCGTTGTAACACCGCAAACAATTCCGGATCTTGCAGCGCATAATCGCGTGCACGCTGCAAACCGTCGTTTAACAAACAGTGCACTATGGGCGAACGCTCAATCATAGTCACTGTGCTACCCAGTGTTGCCAATACAAAGCTGTCTTTGCCCAAACCCGCCGTTGCATCCAACACCCATGGGTAAACACCGGCTTTAATGCCTACCGCCTTGGCAATCATCTGCCCCTTGCCACCCCCAAATTTACGCCGATGATCCACTGCCCCTTCCGTAAATTCCGCACGAATCGGGCCCGGTGCTTTACGCCCGGTTTGCTGCAGTTCAATGGCGTGAGGCGCGACCACCAATACAAAATCAATATCGCTAATTGTTTCCACCTCAAGCTCACGCAATAAAGGCAAAGACCACTGCATCGCCAGGGTTTCAGCGTGCAGCATGGATTCCGGGTGATTACACAACAGGGCAATAGGATTGGACATAGCAGCAAAAACAACGTGAAAAAGATGCGGCATTATCGACTCACAGCGAAACTGCCGCAATCATTTGTTCGGTCGCGTTATTTTTCCATGTTGAAACGAACCCTATCTCTCACATCTGGCGTTTTTACCGCAACACCATCCACCACATTAGGTTTGTACTTCCAGCCTTTCACCGCTTTGATCACACTGCGGTTAAATACACTGGAGGGTACGGCGGCGATAATTCGAATATTTTCGGTAGTCCCCAATGCAGTCACATCAAACATAATATCCACATAACCTTCGACGCCTCGCGCAACTGCCGCCTGCGGATACTGGGGCGCAATGCGGATAATGGGTACCATTTGCCCAGCAAAACCAAACACACCATCAATGGGTGGTTTCGCTGCAAGCGGTGGCTCGCCGAAATTCATACCGGGGTCTACTTTAACCTCGATGGTCTCCTGCGTATTAATGACTGGCGGTGGCAATTGCTCAACCGGGCGCACAGGCGGCTCTTGTTTTATCGTCTCAATGGTTTCAGGAACTTCCATGGTAACTGTCGGTATAGGCGGTGTTGGTTTTGCCGGCTGCAATGGGTAATCGTTATGCACCAGCGAATACATAGCAAATAGCAGGCACAAAGTCATCAACAATGCGGCGGGAAAAATACTCAACAGACGAGCTATTAGGGAATGGGTAAATAGATGACCATCAACTAAAACGGGGGTAGGTATAGTGTTCATAATAATTTCCTCGGTTTTTGGGCAAAGAAAATCCCTGCCCGGTTATGGCATACAAAAAATGATTAACGATCTGTGTAGATGGAGGGGAAGTTAAAACTTATCGTCGTCGTGTGGCGACATCAGCGGGTCTTGCACCCGTAGCTGAATCATCATGCAAGAGCGTAAAGCGGAACAATTCTGTTACACCTTGCACAACAATAGGTTGACCATCAATTACTTGCGGACGGTAGTGGGATTTTTTTAATGCAGTTAAAACACTGCGGTCAAACACACGCGAGGGCGAACGGTTAATAATACGCGGATTGATAATATGGCCGGTGGTATCAATCGTAAATTCAACCTCCACCCAGCCCTCGATACCCTTACTCAGCGCGCGCGCGGGATAAACGGGTGTAACCAACGTTACCGGCAAAAAACCTTCGACTTGAATGCGAGGGATGGGCAAGGCTGAAGGGGAACCAAGTTCAATACCGGAGAGTTGGGTCAATTCGGTTTTATCTGGTTTAACCGCCTCAACATGCACCTGTTCCATTATTTCCAGAGGCGATGGGGCATCAGACAATACAGGTTTTAATGATTGCATTAACGCCCAGCTGAATATTTCGCTGCGCACTTCTGTGTTATGGAGCAATGCATCTTGATTACCTTCCCAGTGGATTTTCAATACATTATCCACTGAGTCATTCATTTGCGCGCGCAAGGGAATCCACTGTACACTTGCGAAAATGCCTAACAATAACCCACCGATAAGCACCCAGTATTGCGCTGATTCTGTAGCGATGGGCTGATGCGGCCGCTGCTTATCTAGCACGGCCAAAATACGCTGGTGAATGTCTGAGTGGCCACGCATATACATTGCACTTTCATCGACCGGATGATTTCCCTCTAGTGTCGCAAACGCCAATAAATTTTTAGCATAGCTAAGATGCTTGTCGCGCAACTTATAGATGTAATCATCACACGCGATTTCAGCTTGTAAGAATAGTTGATGGGCCACCCACCAGATTGGCAACAAAAACCAAAAAATAGCGCAGGTAATTTTTACCAACAAACTAATTAGCCAATCCCAACGCGCGATATGCCCTAACTCATGCATCAACACACTCACGCGTTTGTCTTCATCCCACAACAACACCGCGCGCGGCAATACAATAACCGGGCGAAAAAGCCCCCAAGTGTACGGCGATTTCACATCGGACGACGTCAATAATTGAACCGGGCGCTGCACATCCACTAATTCGCATAACACGGCAGCTTGTGCGAGTAATTCGGGATCGATAACTTTTTTTGCCGATTTTTGTTGCTGCCAAAGACCAATTACTCCCAGCAATAAATAGAACAATAAACTGCTAGCGGGAAATAAATACAGCGCGAGAAGAATTAACCATTGCACCTGTGTCAACCCTTGCTCCAACAATGAACCCACTGATGCAAAGTATTCATGTGATATCCATTGGATAATCAGCGGTGTTGATTCAAAGCTCAGCGGGATAACCGGTGCAATATTTACGAGCAGCGGTAATAAGAGCATCCAAAGGAAACCAAGACTCAGCACAAAATGCTGCAAGGCAGCCGATTTATTACGCACCAATAGCCACAACATCATAATTATCAATAACAACAATGCAGGCTTAATCAAGCCGGTCACCAGGACATCTATGGTTGTTGCGGTATCCATAACTCTGCCTCGTATTAATGGACACTTACACGCAAAAATAATGTTTGTGTGCGATTATTATTGGCTTTTTTTCGGTGACGATGGCTCTTTTACGGTTGAATGCACAGCGGATGAATTTACTTCCACATTAGCGGCTTCATCGATTGCTTGCTGCAGCTGGACAATTTCATCGGCGCTGAGTTTGTCCTTATTCATCCCTAATAACGCATTGACGGCCGCCGCAGTAGACCCCCCAAAAAAAGTTTTTAGCAGTTTTTGCAATGCGGACGTACGCGCCTCTTCCTGGGCGATTCGCGGAAAATAAATGTAACGCGGCCCCTCTTCACGAAAATCCACAATTTGCTTTTCCACCAACTTGGCCAACAATGCCCTGACAGCCGAATAACTTGGCGCATCGGGAATGGCCTCACGAACATCCTGGGCAGACAACTCGCCCGCCTCAAATAAGGCATCCATAATTTGCCGCTCGCGCCGACTGAGCTGTGAGGCAGCTGCTTTTTCTATATCATTTGAAGTCATATCTCTACTCGCGCTCTATTTGCTGAGTTACTTGAAGTGCTACTTTTTTAGCACCATGCTATTAAATTAGCACCTTTAACTCACCGGTCAAGTAAAAGATGCTAAAAAAGCAGCACCCGTTAAAAATAATCGTTGCCCATACAAAATATGGGCAATAAAAAAGCCGCTGCGGTTACCCGAGCGGCTTTTGGACGAGCAGTCAAACTTATTGTTCGTTAGGTACCAGTTCCAGTTCTACACGACGGTTCTGTTCGCGACCCATAGCGTTGTCGTTGCTGGCAACCGGGTAGCGCGAGCCGTAACCATAAGACTGGATACGCGCACTCGCCACTTTTTGGCTGCGCAAGTACATGGCCACACTGTCAGCACGACGCTGGCTCAGCGGCTGGTTGATGCTATCGCTACCAGTAGAATCGGTATGGCCAGTTACGCGAATAGAGGTTTGATTGAACTCGGCCAATACTTTGGCTACAGAATTGAGTACAGAAAAGAAGTCTGAGCGAATGTCAGCACTGTTGGTTGCAAAGGTAATGTTGCCCGGCATAACCAAAAACAGGTTATTACCTTCTCGTCTTACTTGCACACCGGTGCCCTGTAATTCGGCACGCAGTTTGGCTTCCTGGCGATCCATGTAGTTACCTACACCACCACCCACTACACCGCCCAGGGCAGCACCTTTAAGCGCACGCTCACGGCGATCCTTGGCATTATCGCCAGTAGCTGCGCCCAATACCGCACCCGCTACGGCACCAATACCGGCACCTTTTACAGTTTTACTGGTTTTTTGTTCGCCAGTGTAAGGATCAGTAGTTGTACAACCGATCAAGCCAACGGATAACAAAAGCGCAATTAGGTATTTCATGATGAGTCTCCAATAAAACAAAAGTAACGAATAGATGCTGCGGGTGAATAAAAATCGATATCGCCCAAGCAGGTGCCAAGGTTCAATCCATGTTCATGGTTGATCGAGTATTGATTTTTAACGACAGGAACTGAACCAATACTGAATTCGCGATTCTACCATTGCTGTCACCGGTGTATCTGATTAAAGTGGCTAGTAACACTTATTTACTCAGCGCCAAATCCACCAGCACCGCAATCTAGGTAAAGTTGATATGCAAAGCAAGCTTCCACTTATTCAAATTAAATCGCTATGGATATTTTGTGCTCTACTCATCAGTCTGTTAATGAGTGGCTGTAAAAATTATTCTGTGAGTGTCAACGACAACATGGTGTATGTACCACCCTCTATTTTTAAAGATTTTAAAATAGCGGACCAACAATTATTCGATTGCGTACAACAAACCATTTACGACGCACACATCACGCGCGCAGAAGATCTGACCACGCTAAATTGCAGCAATGCAGGTATTAAATCACTACAAGGACTGGAAAAGTTTTTTGCGCTGAAGGAATTAAATTTAGCGGATAATCAACTTACAGACATTGCCACTTTAGGGAGCTTGGGGCGCTTGGAAATAGTAAAGCTAAGTGGCAATAATGTTAAAGATGCCGCACCGCTGTTGCACCTACTGCACTTAAAAACATTGGATATACGCGACAATAGCGCACTGGACTGCAAAGATTTGCCACAACTTATCGCTAATTACAGCAAAACCACTACTGAGTTTTTATTACCTACACAATGTATTAAATAACAAAGGAATATTCACTGCGCACAATAATTGCGCGCAGTGAAGGTACGCGCAAACTCTCGAATCCAGAACCCAGTCAACTACTGCTGCGCACAAACATTAAGCCAATGGTATTGCGCAGCTGATGCACTACGCGCATGCGGACTGGCTCCACATTAATTGCACCCACAGCCTTTTTGAATTTCACCATCACTTCAGTTCCAACCGGCGGGCAAACCTGATTTTCAATTTGCACTTGTGCGCCGCCATCTGAAATGTCTTTTGCAAAACCCACGATCATGCCAAAACTGGGGTTGGACATCTCGACCCTGACTGAGGTTGAGGTGCGCTCAAAAACGCGACGTTCGTTCACTGTTCAATCTCCATTTTGTTCTCCTAGTGCGCAATAACCAATCAAATTACTTTTTACCGTTTGAGTATAGATACTAAATCCCAGAACACACGGCAATAAAAAAGGGGCCGAAAGCCCCTTTTTGGCGATCAAAGAACACAACTAGAAAGTCAGCCCTAAACGCTGGCCCACCATTTCATAGGATTCCACCACATTACCAAGATTCTGGCGGAAACGGTCTTTATCCAACTTCTCGCGGGTGTCTTTGTCCCACAGACGGCAACCGTCTGGAGAGAACTCATCACCGAGGATAACTTCACCCTTGTGCAGACCAAACTCCACTTTGAAATCAACCAACAACATATTGCCTTCAGCAAACAATGCTTTAAGGATGTCATTGATCTTAAAGGTTAACTCTTTCATCCGCGCCAATTGCTCGGGCGTCGCCCAACCGAAGGATTGAACATGGGATTCGTTGACCATAGGGTCACCCAAAGCATCATTTTTGAGGAACAATTCGAATGTAGGTGGAGTTAACTCCATGCCTTCCTGCACCCCCAGACGACGCACCAAAGAACCAGCTGCCAAATTGCGTATCACGCACTCGACCGGAATCATTTGCATAGTTTTCACCAGCACTTCGGTATCTGACAGGAGTTTTACAAAATGGGTAGGAATGCCGGCAGCTTGCAGCTTGCCCATAATAAACGCATTGAACTTGTTGTTCACCATGCCTTTGCGATCCAACTGTTCGATACGCTTGCCATCAAAAGCGGAGGTATCGTTGCGGAACAACATGATTACGTGATCCGGATCATCAGTTTTGTAGATGGATTTGGCTTTGCCAGCATAGAGTTGTTCGCGCTTTTCCATTGATAGGCCTGCTATTCAAAAGTAAAAATGTAAGAAACTGAATTTAAGAAACGGATAACCAGTCAAACCCCTGGTTTTGACACGCAAAAGTCACTTGTTTGACCTCTGCTGTGACGGGTGCCAGAGTGGCTTGCGCCAGCTCCAGCGAATTATTTTGTTGGCTTATATGAGCAATCACCAAATGCTGCAAGCGGGCACAATCCAAACGCTGCAAGAACCCAGCCGCCTGCTGATTACTCAAATGCCCCCACAAACCACCTACACGCTGCTTGAGCGATGGAGGGTAATCACCCGACGCGAGCATCACGGGATCATGATTTGCTTCCAATACCATCGCATCCAGATCCTGATAATGCGCTTCAACATGAGCAGTAATACTGCCCAAATCCGTCAACACACCAAGGCGCAACCCAGCATACTCAAATACAAATTGTGAGGGTTCGCGCGCATCATGTGGCACCGCCACTGGCGTCACCAGCAACTGATCGATTTCAAACGGCTGGTACGCCTCAATCAAACGTAAATCCGGCAAATCACCCAAATTGCGACTGTGATAAGTACCGGGTGTCATATACACCGGTAAATCATAACGTCGCGCCATAGCGGCAACGCCTTTGATGTGATCGGTATGCTCGTGTGTGACCAGTATAGCGGTCAGCTCTTCAGGGCGTTTGCCCAACCGCTGCAGGCGCTCATTTGCTTGTTTGACGCTAAACCCGCAATCAATCAGCAAAGTGCCTGCCCCCCACTCCACCAACGTAGAATTGCCGCGACTGCCGCTACCAAGCGATGCAAAACGCAGGGGAGCTGTCACTTAAATCAGGTTTTTACGTAATAAAGTGACTAAATGGCGCGCTTCGCTGGTAGTCAAGCGCTTGCCATAAGGGTCGCGTACCCGCACGACATAATCGTTGTTTTCACCAGTGATTACTATGAGATAACCAGGTGCTTTGGGTAGTATTTTTTCCTTTTTACGCTCCGAGCGTGGAGCTGCTTCAAACTCACTACCCGTCAACATGTTTGTTTTAATTTGCGCCAAGCTATAGGGGGTGGTTGGCGCTTTGGGTTTCAAACCAATTCTAAAAAGACGCTTGAAAAAGCCTGGTTTGGCCTCTTCTGGATCCAAATAATGAACATAGTAGATGGCCGCATCGGCATCAGCTTCAAAGGTAGTAAAACCATCTTGTTTAGCTGCATAAGCCAAAGTGGCAAAGGCGCGAGTGCGGTCCAACTTGATCAGCATTGCTGGCTCACCGCGCAACATGGTCAAACTGGCTTTTACTGAACCACCAATAGACTGGGCCAAGAGTGAAGTGCCGCCTTCGGCTGTTTCACTTGCAAGTGTTGCAGCCAGCTCATCCAACAACCATTTTTCACGCTCAGGATTAACCGATTTACGCGGCCACCCCAAATCGGCAGCGGGTTTTTCCGCTTTAGGTACACTCATGTGCATGATGTGCACTTCCGTCGTTTCCGGTTGTACCCCCTGATCAATCTGCAGGCGATAACGATCATAGGTCGAAAGATCAGTTTTGAATTGCAACCAGCTGGTTTCAATAATCCCGCGACCAATATCCGCACGACTAACCGCCAAATTGTTTACGTTGAGGAAGTTACGAATGCGTGGCCAGACTTCTCCGGGAGCAGCGTTAAGCAAAATCCAGCTCTCGCCACCCACACGTTGGATTTTTACGTTTTCCTGCTCAAGGTTGGCAGACAAAGGCATAGGGCGGGGAATTTCGTTATCAACTGAATTAGGGTCGTAACCAAAGTCTGTCGCGGTAATTGGGGGAATAGGATACAACTCGCCCATGGCTTCGGAGTGCTTACCGGCTGGCAGAACCAAGGGAGGGATATTATCTGCTTTCAGATAATCGCTTTCGCGATTACGAAAAACGCCCTCATCACCAAAAAACATGCCGCAGCCAGACAGGGAAAACCCCACACTCGCCAACAACAACATGTTGAGCGGACGGGTGATGCGTGTACCAAATATTTTTATCGTCATTGCGTTACGTAAACTCATGAATCATCTCATCGACAACAACAAGACAAGTGGCGGGAATTAAAGACCCGCTGCCTGCATGGCTGTTTTAAGCTGTTGGTGATACTGCTCTGACAAACGTGTCAGTGGCAGGCGAATACCTGATTGAATCAAACCCAATTGCTCCACGGCCCACTTGACCGGAATGGGGTTGGATTCAACAAACATAGCAGTATGCAAAGGCAGCAAACGTTCATTAATGGCACGCGCTTCTTCGGCATTACCCGCCAAGGCCAACTCACACATACGTGCAATGGCAGCAGGTACGACATTCGCGGTGACAGAAATATCCCCTTTACCCCCTAAAAGAATTAAATCGACTGCAGTGGCATCGTCGCCAGAGATGATACTAAAGCTCTCAGGTGCTTGATCGATAAGGATTTTAGCCCGAGCCAAATCGCCTGTAGCCTCTTTGATGCCGATGATATTTGGCACTTTTGCCAGACGTAGCGCTGTTTCTGATTTCATATCAACGCCGGTACGACCTGGCACGTTGTAAAGAATTTGCGGAATAGCAACAGCATTAGCGATATGCGCATGATGTAAAAACAAACCTTCTTGGGTAGGTTTGTTGTAATAAGGTGTGACCAGCAGACAGGCGTCAGCGCCGGCATCTTTCGCCGCTTGGGTGAGTTCGACCGCTTCCGAGGTAGAGTTGGCACCCGTGCCCGCAATCACCGGTATGCGACCATTGACCTGATCGACCACTTTCTTAATCACCGCCAAATGTTCATCAACCGTCAGAGTGGCTGATTCGCCAGTGGTACCCACCGCAACAATAGCGTGAGTACCCTGCTCCAGATGCCAGTCCACCAATTTATGCAAACTCGCCCAATCGAGGGAATTATCTGCATTCATTGGGGTTACCAGGGCAACCATACTGCCTTGAATCATCGAGAGCTCCGTTAGCTAGCGAAAAAAGTAGCGATATAAAGGTGGAAACAACAGGTCAACAAACGAAAGGCGCCATGGTACTGAGTGGGGCCTGACGAAACAAGCAAAACACCATCAAGAGCAGCGGAATCGCCGCGAAAGAGTTATTTTTTAAAATCGAGCATGCGCTGCAACGGAATCATAGCCTGGCGACCCAACTCGGGATCAACATGAATCTCGTTATCACCCTGCTCAAACACATTGGCCAGATTGTCCAACACATTCATCGCCATCCAAGGGCAATTTGCACAAGAACGACAGGTCGCGCCACTACCTGCGGTGGGAGCGATATGGAAAATTTTATCCGGATTAAGCTGCTGCATTTTGTAAAAAATGCCTTGGTCTGTCGCCACAATAAATTCGCGATTAGGCAGTGTTTGCGCCGCTTTGATCAACTGCGAGGTGGAACCCGCCACATCGGCCAAATCAACTACCGCCTTGGGCGATTCAGGGTGCACCAATACAGCCGCATCAGGGTAAAGCAACTTTAGATCTTCAATGCCTTTGGCTTTAAATTCTTCGTGCACGATACAAGCGCCGTCCCAGAGCAATACATCGGCACCGGTTTTTTGCTGTACGTAAGCGCCCAGATGTTTATCCGGCGCCCACAGGATTTTTTTGCCCTGACGATCGAGATAATCAACGACATCCAGCGCAATACTGGAGGTCACTACCCAATCAGCACGGGCTTTTACCGCAGCAGAGGTATTGGCATAAACCACCACTGTGCGATCCGGGTGCTGGTCGCAAAACGCAGAAAATTCATCGATAGGACAACCGAGATCGAGCGAACAGGTCGCCTCCAACGTCGGCATCAAAACACGCTTTTCAGGAGTGAGGATTTTGGCGGTCTCGCCCATGAATTTCACACCGGCAACAATCAAGGTATCTGCCGGATGATTTTTACCGAAACGCGCCATTTCCAGCGAATCAGATACACAACCCCCGGTTTCTTCGGCAAGCGCCTGAATCAATGGATCGGTGTAATAGTGCGCAACCAATACCGCGTTATGCTGCTTCAACAACGCCTTGATGCGCGCCTTGTAGCCAGCCTCTTGTTCGGGGGTATATTGCGGAGCGCTCCAGGCGCGGGCGAGATGCTGTTTTACAACATCTTGCGCATTGGCATCGCGCTTGGCCACATTAAGAAGTTCAGACATAAAATCGCCTCACTGGACGCTCACTCGCGATGGCGAAGAGCAAATTTGCGCGAAATTTTATCACAGAGCCGAATCGTTGACGGGAGAATAAACAGCGCCAGACATGTTTTCGATCTAATAAAAAAAGGGCGCCTGTAAGCGCCCTTTTTTGACTCTGCCACACGAATTAACTGCAGCATTTAATGTGGTGGGTCGTGCTGGATTCGAACCAGCGACCAATTGGTTAAAAGCCAACTGCTCTACCGACTGAGCTAACGACCCACAGGTGTCGCACTTACAAAAACATCACCACAACAGAGTTGAGTGGTGGGTCGTGCTGGATTCGAACCAGCGACCAATTGGTTAAAAGCCAACTGCTCTACCGACTGAGCTAACGACCCTAAATGCGAGGCGCGTATAATAAGGTTTTGATAAAAAAAGACAAGCGTTTTTTTAAACATTTCATAACGAACCACAAATTTCTGCGGTGGCCGGTTATATAAAAAACGATTTGTTTTTCTAATGCACAAACACCTGCTATTCACGCTGGAACACCGGTTTGAACGGCAAGCAAGATAAAACTTTCCACTCCTGCGTGTAAAAATTGACCTATTATTCACTGCATAGGCCTCTTCACTGAACGACTGCTATTGAGACACTCGCATGCCGCTTGCGCCCTCCGGAGAAAACACACTAAGGCCTGCAGGGGTCAAGCCGAGCCAGTTTTTAATACTGCTACTGGCTTATTTCTCTACCGGCTGGTTAGGCTTGCTGGTTCCGTTTGAAAATGAAAAGGTCACACTATTTTGGTTGCCAAGTGGTATAGCTGCAGCGGCGTTTTATCGCTGGACACCCAAACTCTGGCCCAGTGTTTTTATTGCTGCACTGCTGATAAACATGACCTCCGGCAACAATCTGCAAATGAACCTGCTACTCGCCGCCGGTAATACCCTCTCGCCTCTGGCAACCGTCTGGCTACTGCGCCGATTTAATTGCGACCTATCCAGCCTTGATCGTAAACACACCCTCGGCTTTTTGCTGCTCAGCGCTCTGGGCATGACACTCTCGGCGCTGGTGGGCGCAAGTTTAATTGGTATTTACCATCAGTTATCTCTGGAGACCGCTGCCTACATCGCTCTTGCATGGTGGATGGGCGACAGTCTGGGCGTGTTTCTGGCCATGCCGTTCTTGGTCAATATGAATCGCGACTATCTGAACCGGGTCAATACGCGCAGGATGGATTTTTTATTGGTGATCAGCACAAGCCTGATCGTTGGATTAATCTGCTTCCCGCTCAACAATTTTGTCAATGGTACGCACCTGCCCATAGTGTTTATCACTTTTATTTGCATTGCATGGGCAGCCCTCTGGTTCGGCCTGTTTGGCAGCGCGATCACCACCATAGGCTTTTGTTTTTTAGCCATATGGGCAACCGTGAACCAATGGGGGCCATTTGTGTTGCCCAGTATGACGCTGAGTTTTTGGCTGATTTGGCTCTATACCGCAAGTATGGTGATCATTGGTTTTATGATCACCGCTGCACACATCAAGATTACCCATAGCTACCAGCAACTCGCACAATCAGACCTTCATCAGGAACAGCAGCAAGCGCAACTGAAACGCGCGCAATTAATGGCACGCCTGGCTCATTGGCAGTGGAACCCGCACACCGGGAACTACCAGTTCAGCGAATCCATGAGCAAACTATTCGGGCTGCCAGCAGAGGCGTTAAGCGGCAAGATGGAGGATTTTATTGGTTCCTTTATCCACCCGGATGATCGCCTGCTGCTACAAATCGCACTCAACTCAGCACTTGACCAACAACAACCGCTGTCCCTGGATCTGCGGCTTGAACCGGGCGGCAATCAACGTTTTTGGTTGCAACTACAGGCCGATAAAACACCCACCACAGAAGGCATAGTATTGCAGGGCACAATGCAGGATATCAGCGAGCGCAAGCGCCTCGATTTGGCACTGACCGCTGCGGCTGCTGATGCCGCTTCAGCACCGGATTTTTTTGTCACGATCTTGCGCGCCCTGGGCGATGCAATGTGCGTGGAGCATGTGCTCATCAGCCTTATAGACCCCGATGACCCGATGACAGCGCACACCCACACCTATCTCCGGTGCGGTGAGTTGCAGCCCAACTTCAGCTATTCACTTGAACACACACCCTGCGCCGATGTGATGGATGAAAATCTGTGTTTTGTCAGCAGTGCGGCCACCGCGCACTACCCCTTGGATGAAATGTTTCGCGAGCACAAGATTGAGAGTTATTTGGGTGTGGGCATCCGCGATGCGGAAGGGATTCCCATCGGCATCCTGATTGCCATGGCCGAGCACCCCACCCCTGTTTCTGCGCAATTAAGTTCGCTTCTGTTAATTTTTGCAGAGCGTATTGGCGGCGAGCTGCGCCGCGCGCAGGATCAGGAAAAAATCTACAACCTTGCGTTTTTTGATCCACTGACCCGCTTACCCAATCGTCGCATGCTGCAAGACCGCCTCAAATTAGTTGTCTCGCAAAGCACCCGCAGCCAACAGTACGGCGCTTTACTTTTTATCGATCTGGATCACTTCAAACTGCTGAATGATACTCGCGGCCACCATATTGGCGATCAACTTTTGGTGCAGGTGGCCGAGCGCATTGAAAGCATTATCCGCAGCTCTGATCTGGCAGCCCGGTTGGGCGGCGATGAGTTTGTGGTGGTGTTTGATAATCTGGGGGATAACCCGCAAGACGCGGCCCAGGAAGCCAAAAAACGCGCCGAGCAGTTACACGAGTTAGTCAGTCTGCCCTATGCATTGCGCCAGTCGGTCTATCACTGCACCATCAGTATCGGGGTAAGCCTGTTTAACGGCCAAAACCGCTCCATCGATGACCTGCTACGCCATGCCGATGCCGCCATGTATCAAGCCAAAGACAGTGGCCGCAATGCCATCCGTTTTTTTGACCCCAACATGCAATCCCATTTGGAGAAACGCGCAGCCATAGAGGAGGATTTACGCAGTGCCCACGACTCGCGCAAACAGTTAATTCCCTACTATCAAGTGCAGGTTGATGAACAAGGCAAAGCCATAGGTGTGGAGTTATTACTGCGCTGGCAACACCCTCAAAAAGGGATGATTTCGCCCGCCGACTTTATTCCCGTTGCGGAACAAACCGGGTTAATTGTCTCCATGGGACGCGAGGTAATTCGCCAGGCATGCCAACAATTACAGCGCTGGCAGCAGCGCGCTGAATTTGCACACCTGAGCATTGCAGTGAATGTCAGCCCCATTCAATTCAACCAACCCAACTTTGTGGAAGAGGTACTGACCATTGTCGACAGCTGCGGGGTCAATCCCCGCCGGCTTAAGCTGGAGCTGACAGAGAGTTCACTGCTTAAAAATGTCGATCAAAGCATTGTTAAAATGCAGCTGCTGCAGGATCGCGGTATAGGCTTTTCAATGGACGACTTTGGCATAGGCTATTCATCACTTTCCTACCTCAAACGTCTGCCGCTGGATCAATTAAAAATTGACCAAACCTTTGTGCGCGATATCGCCATAGACCCAAACGATGCAATTATTGCGCGCACGATTATCGCCATGGCGCAAAACATGAATTTGCAAGTGATCGCGGAGGGAGTTGAAACAGACCAGCAGCAAGTGTTTCTGGAACAAAACGGTTGTCGTTTGTTTCAGGGGTACTTTTTTGGCCGCCCCATGCCACTGGAGCAACTCGAAAGTGAGTTGCTGGCACGAGGCTATTGCTCCTAAAACAGTTGATGCAGACGCGCTATTGCTAGCGCGGAATTATTGATAGCGAGTGGGATCAGCAATACCGGCCTGCACAAAGCCCTGCTTGCGCAGGCGACAACTATCGCACTTGCCGCAAGCCTCGCCTTCATCATTGGCCTGATAACAGGATACCGTCAGGCCGTAATCCACACCCAGCGCTACACCTTGCTTGATGATGTCGCCCTTACTCAGATGAATAAGTGGTGTGCGAATATGTAGTTTATTGCCCTCAGCGCCCGCGCGAGTGGCAAGGTTAGCCATCACTTCATAAGCGGCGATGTATTCAGGGCGGCAATCCGGGTAGCCGGAAAAATCCACCGCATTCACGCCGATAAAAATATCATCGCAACCCAGCACTTCCGCCCAGCCCAGCGCAATAGATAAAAACACCGTATTGCGCGCCGGTACATAAGTCACCGGAATACCGCCGGTCTCCTCTTCCGGTACGGCGATAGTGTCATCAGTCAGCGCAGAGCCGCCAATGGCACGTAAATCCAGCTTAATCACCTTGTGTTCCACTGCACCCAGCGCCTTGGCGGTGCGCTCGGCAGCTAACAGCTCGGAGCGATGGCGCTGGCCATAATCAAAACTCATGGAATAACAGGCATAACCCTCACTTCGGGCAATGGCGAGCACGGTAGTGGAATCCAAGCCACCGGAGACAAGAACTACTGCTTTTTTTTGCGACATAACTCGATCAACCAAAACAAATAAAGGATTAGCCAGGCCTGAGAAACTTTGTAGGAATCAGTGACCTGGCACGTCGTTCCACAACAGCTTGTGCAATTGCAGTTGGAAACGCACAGGCAAATTATCGGCCAGAATCCACTCCGCAAGTGAAAGCGGTGTTACTTGACCAAAACTGGGGGAGAACAACACCTCAGCAACACGGCCAACCAGCTGGTGTTCATCAACCTTGAAACGAGCCCATTCGTAGTCTTCCCGGCTGCAAATCACGAACTTAACCTGATCCTGCCTGCTCAGAAGTGGGATATTTTCCCAGCGGTTGCGTCCCACCTCACCGGAACCGGGGGTTTTTAAGTCCATGACTTTCACCACCCGCGGGTCCACATCATCCACCGGCAAGGCGCCGCTGGTTTCGAGGGATACGCTGTATCCTGCATCACACAATGCACTCAAAAGGGTCAAACATTCACGCTGGGCGAGCGGTTCACCGCCGGTGACACAAATGTAACGGGGATTAAAGCTGGCAACCTTGGCAAGAATTTCATCAAGGGATAATCGCTCGCCACCATAAAATGCGTATTCAGAATCGCAATAACCGCAACGCAGCGGGCAGCCGGTCAGGCGCACAAACACCGTGGGCAAACCCACAGTGTTGGATTCGCCCTGCAGCGAATAGAAAATCTCGGTAATTTTTAAACTGGCTTGGGTCATGGTGCTGGTTTGGGTCATGTGACTGCACGCTGGCGTGCTGGCGGGATGAACTAGAGCGCCCGAACCGGTTGGATAGTGCAGCCAGGCGGCTCAGCGAGTAAATGTGGCGCGCAGTTTACCCCAAAGGCCGCCACTGATGCGAGGATCAGTCCATCGCAAGGTTTGCCCTGATGTCAGGCGCACTGTTATGCTGGCAGATGCCGTTTTTTCCGCCCATCGCGTTTATTAACTGAAATATTCTGAATTCAATGATCAAACCAACCAAAACTCGTCGCCAATTGCATCAGGAACTGGAAGCGCAAATCCAGGAATTTCTGACCCATGGCGGTCAGGTCAATGAAGTGCCGCGCGGTTTAAGTGGCCGCGCCGATGCCAATGGACCATTGATCAGTATCTTTGATGGCAGCGGCCAAGAGGATCGCACACCACTGCCGGAAGTAGTTGCAGCCATCGAGGCGCGCAAAAAACCGCAACTGGCACAAAAAACAAAAAAAATGCGCCCACGCAAAAAAGTGATTCTCGACGATTTTGGTCAACCCCTGCGCTGGGAGTGGGTCGAGGAGTAAGCATCCGCAACAATTTAAGCGCTAATAGCACAAAAAAAAACGCCACAGCGATCACTCACTGTGGCGTTTTTATTGGTAACCATGGGGCTCATCAGAGCCAATCTTTGCGCTTGAAATACCAATAGGGCAAGACCGCCGAAAGCAACATCAATACTACTGCGACTACAAAACCGTATTTCCAGTCAGTGTGGGGAATGTACTCAAAGTTCATCCCATAAGCGCTGGCTACCACGGTAGGCGGCAGGAACACCATGGCGGCAATGGAGAAAATTTTAATAATCTGGTTTTGTTCAATATTGATAAAACCCTGGGTGGAGTCCATCAGGAAGTTAATCTTGTCGAACAAAAACGCGGTGTGCGACATCAGGGTATCCACATCGCGTTTAATCTCCCGCGCCGTTTCCTGCAGCTCAAACGACTCGCGCAAATGGCGCTGCAAAAAAGAAATGGAGCGCTGGGTATCCATCAAACACAGACGAATCTTACCGTTGCTGTCTTCCAGTTTTGCCAGTTTATCGATGGCATCTTCCAGCTCGGCGTCCTCATCCTCCAGTACCATATGGCTCACATCTTCGAGTTTGCGATGGATATCCTCCAGGGCATCAGCGAGGTTTTCCACTTTCTGCTCAAACATGGTCACCAGCAAATCCTGGGGGGACGCCACTTGCACCTGACCGGCGCGAGCGCGCATACGCAACAGACGGAAATCCGCCAGGTCGCCATCGCGCACACTGATCAAACGTTTCTCTTGCAGAATAAATGCAACCGTAGCAGTGCTGTGGCGGCCAGATTCACCGGGAGCAAGGAACAGGGAGTGCACGTGAATACCTACACTGTCCTGAAAGTAGCGCGCCGAGAACTCAATCTCTTCAACATCATCTGACTCAGGTAGTTCGGCACGTAAGAAGCCGTTCAGTTCATCGCGCTCTTCGTCGGAGGGTTCGTGGGCATCAATCCAGAGCGCATTATTCAATGCCAAGCGCGGGCTTTCATCCGACTCCTTATCCTCTCGCAGGGTATTACCTTGAACTTTAAACATTCTTAACATCGTTGTTCATCTCCTGCAGCTCAAGGTCTAAGGTATCTCCCCTACGTCATAGTCGGGCGAGCGGTTTTAGGGCGGCTTTATAGCACAGCGCCAATACAGTTAAAGTATTTTATTAGGTTTTCGCCCTATGCGATTATTTTTTTGAAGGTTTTTCAGGGACCAGCCGATTTACCGGATGACAGCCTTGCGCTAACAGCAAAGCCGATACAATTCTGCTAAGGTTGAGCAGCCACTATTTTGAGCTTTGATTATGCAAATTCGCCAGATATCCGCCGCCCTGGATGCCAAACTCGTGCAGCTGGATCACCAATTAAAACAACTGGAAAAACAACATCAACAGACACCAGATCAACAATTGGTGGATGAGATGGCGGCACTGAACCAGATACGCGACAAGCTGCTCAAGTCCAAAGACATTGCATGGCGTGCCCATCAACTGCGCGACGATAATGATGATCAACGCCGTGCACGGCAACGCATGACAGGGTTGATTATGTGTGGGCTGAGTTTGATAGGCGCAGTAGCACTGGTCTATTTTGCCCTGCAATAACACACCGCAAATGGGTGCAAAATACAAAGCCCGGCAGTGCGTCGCCGGGCCAAGGGTAATCCCACTTAACTAATTAAGCGGCAACCGCCGCATCGATCAAAGGTTTTAATTCACCCTTCTCGTGCATTTCGGTGATGATGTCGCAACCACCGATCAACTCACCCTTAACCCACAGTTGCGGGAAGGTTGGCCAGTTAGCAAATTTTGGCAATTCAGAGCGAATATCCGGATTGGTCAAAATGTCCACATAAGCGAAGCGCTGGCCGCAGGCCATGAGTGCTTGTGACGCACGCATAGAAAAGCCGCACTGCGGCGCGCTGGGTGAACCCTTCATGTAAAGGATCACAGCATTGTCACTAATTTGCTGCTTGATTGTATCTAACACGTCCATCTTAACTACCTCAATGATCTTTAGGGATGTCTTCTGGGAATGAGGGGCAACTGGGCAAGGTCGGTATATCCGAGTATTTTGCTCAAGTATTGCCATTTTACCCTAGCCGACCGCTGCAGGCCAATCGGGGGCGATTGCCAAATCGCGGTTTTTGCTTATTCTGTGATAAGTCTGTTCGCTGTCTCTCCCGCCCTCTGAAGGTATTCGTTGCTGTGAAGTTTAATTTACGTGTCCAATTATTTGCCGCCTTTGCGCTATTTGCGCTGCTGTTAACCGGCGGGCTTTACCTTTACTCACGCTTGAGTTTTGAACACAGCTTCAATAATTACATGGAGCAAAAAGAGGCGGCGCGCAACGCCAAGTTAATCAATGCACTGGAGCATCATTATCTGCTTTATGGCAACTGGGAGAGCTTCAAAAATAATCGTCACTTTTGGCAGATGTTTGTCTGGCAATATTCCACTAATTGGCGGCAGCGCAATGAGCGCCCTATTCCGCTGCCACTACCGCCGGAGATAAATCCCTCCTTCGCACCAGACGATAATACCGATGCGCTGCAATCTTTTCTGTTGCGTCGCAACACCCAGGAAAATCGTCGTGATGATCGCGACCGCCCCGTGCGTCCCGATGATTTTTTGCGTCATCAACCCTTCAAGCGTTTTATTTTGTTGGATGCCGACAAAAATTTACTCAGTGGTAAAAAGTGGCGCAATGAAACTTATTTTTTTAACGACTTGATACTTACAATCGATGGTGAAAAAAAAGTAGTAGGTTATCTCGGTACGCCGATGAATCCGGCATTGCGCGACTTGCGCGACAATGAATTCGCCAAACGCCAGCAACAGCATTTTTTATTAACTGCGCTGGTTGCGCTCGCCATTGCACTCGCCTGCGCTATTCCGCTGTCCTATTTATTAACTCAACGGGTAAAAAAATTAGCGACTCATGTGCAGCGCTTGAGCAGTGGCGATTACACCCAGCGCCTGCAAAGCAAAGGGCAGGATGAAATTTCCACGCTAGCCGAACACCTTAATCACTTAGCCCACACCCTGGCGCAAAGTGAACAGGCACGCAAACGCTGGGTTGCGGATATTTCTCACGAATTGCGTACCCCGCTCGCGGTGCTCAAAGCAGATTTAGAAGCACTGGAAGACGGCGTGCGCAAGTTTGATGCAAAAGCGATTACCCGCCTGCAAAAACATGCTGAGCGCCTTGCCAATCTGGTAAACGATTTGTATCAACTCTCGCTCACCGATATAGGTGCCATGAGTTATCGCAAACGCGAGTGCGATTTAGGAGAAATTATCGAGGAAATCAGGGTTTCCCTGCAGGATAAAGCCACGCAACAAGGGCTTTCGCTGGAATTAAAAACACCCAAAAATCCCCTGCTTGCTTTTGCCGACCCCGAACGTTTGCATCAGCTGTTTTTAAATTTGTTTAACAACAGCATTAATTACACGCAAAGTCCCGGCACTATTCGTGTGCAACTCGATACTGCGGTAAAAAACAATAAAGCCCATGCAGTATTTATGATTGAAGATTCGGCACCGGGTGTAGACCCAACGTTACATGAAAAATTATTTGAGCGACTCTATCGCGCCGAATCATCACGCAGCCGTGAAACCGGTGGCGCAGGTTTAGGTCTGAGTATTTGTCGCAATATTTGTGAAGCCCACGAAGGCCGCATTGACATTGCCAACAGCGAGTTGGGCGGCCTGAAAGTATCTGTTTATTTACCTCTGCAGGAATCCGCATGAATATATTAATTGTTGAAGATGAAATTGATCTGGGTGAAATACTGCAAGATTATTTAGTCAGTGAAAACTTTACCGCCACACTGGTCAGTGATGGCGAGGTGGCGCTGCAAAAAATACTCAATGAAAAATGGGATTTGGTATTACTGGATTTAATGCTCCCCAATCGCGATGGTTTAAGTATTTGCCAAGAGGTTCGCAAAACCTCGCAAGTACCCATTATTATGACTACCGCAAAAGTAGAAGAAATAGACCGATTGCTCGGCTTAGAATTGGGCGCCGACGATTACATTTGCAAACCCTTTAGCCCACGCGAAGTAATTGCACGCGTAAAAGCTGTATTGCGCCGCAGCAATAAAACCGACGAGCAACAAGACACCGGCTTTCGTTTGGATAAAGAGCGTCAGTACGCCTGTGTGGGTGATAAATGCGTTGAACTAACCAGCATTGAATTTCGGATTCTGGAAACATTGCTGCTTAACAAGCAGCGTGTTATTTCACGCGATGTATTGCTCAAAAATGCCTACACCGACCACCGCATTGTGAGTGATAGAACCATGGATTCTCACATCACCAAATTGCGCAAAAAATTACTGCCCATTTGCAGCGACGATTTGATTCATTCGGTTTACGGTGTTGGCTATCGCCTGCAACTGCCTTGATACAGTTGACGATACACCGGCGCCACGGACGGCGCGATGTCCCCTCCCATTCGCAAGAACCCAGGTAAGAAACTGCGTAAAAAACTGACTTTTCTTGCTCTTTTTCCCGCGCCCCATCAAGTTCCATAGTTTTTGCACAGTCATAAAGTTTGCACAAATTATGCAAATTGCTTTCACAATCTGCCCATAACAAGCTTTTCGGAATCTGGTCATAGTTGTTGTCAATAACAGTTGCGCCATTAAGCGCTACTACTAACAACAGCCACTACTTATCAGCACAGGAAAATAATTATGCATCAGCAGCCGAACCAGCAGGACAGAAACGGAAATACAAATAGCAATGCAAATACAGCGAAAAGTACAGTCGATAGCGACCGTCGTAAAACGCTTGGTAGACTTGGACTATTTAGCCTTATGGGCGCCACCGGTTTAATCAGTTGTGGTGGAGGCTCAAGTAATAGCAGCACCAGCAGTAGCTCTACTGCATCCACCGCCAGTATTAGCTCAACAAGCACCAGCGCCGCAACCAGTAGCAGCTCGGGCAGTTGTACATTAATTCCCACCGAAACCATTGGTCCCTTTCCATTATCAACCCTACTAAATAATTCACTGGTACTGCGTGAAAATATCGCAGAGGATAAAACCGGTGTGCCCTTACAGGTGAAATTAAAACTGGTGAACGTCAATAACAATTGCAGCCCGGTTTCGGCGTAT
>Ga0307408_100000886_pt1 | contig 23568 bp, 22 predicted proteins | sample 322Cmetagenome_FD_202116 | JGI IMG/M metagenome (GOLD analysis project Ga0307408, IMG submission 202116) | Maize rhizosphere microbial communities from greenhouse at UC Davis, California, United States - 322HYB-C-3 | ecosystem: Host-associated > Plants > Roots > Rhizosphere > Soil | place... | reverse complement strand
AGCCGGGTCGCCATGCAGCACGTTGTTTTCCGCGCCTTCCTCGTAATTCAGCACGAATTGCAACGCCACCCGGGCGCCGTTCGGCCATTGCGGGTGGGGCGGAGTGCGGCCGTAGCCGATCATGTCGCGCGGGTAGTTATCGTAAGTGCTCATAGGTCTCGGTTGGCAGTGGCGATGATGATGCATTTCACCAATAATATATGTCGTTCATGACATCAGTATAAGATTTACACGATATCGTCTCTTTCCCAACCTATATAGGAGTCTCCCAATGGGCAAACTCAGCACCCATGTATTGGACACCACGGCGGGCAAACCGGGCGCCGGCGTCAACGTCGCCCTGTATGAAATCTTGCCGCAAGGCCGCGTGCTGGTGAAAAACGATGTCACCAACGCGGATGGCCGCTGCAACACGCCACTGCTCGAGGGACCATCCATGCGGCCCGGCAAATTCGAGCTGGTGTTCGATGCCGGCGATTACTTTGCCGCGCAGGGAACTGTGGTGCCGGAACCGCGCTTTATCGACCAGGTGACGATTGCGTTCGGCATTGCCGACGCCAGCCAGAATTACCACGTGCCGCTGGTGGTGTCGCCGTGGGCGTACTCGACGTACCGGGGCAGTTGAGGGGGCGGTTGAGGGCCGGCCTTTGTTGACTCATGTCAACCGGCAGCAACAGGCGCACGTTTGAGGACATGACACGGATCAAACTTGTCGTATAGTAATTCGGATCGCCCCCCCTTACTGAACAGGAATTCTTGCCATGAAAAAACTGATCGCCGTCTCCACCATTGCAGCCCTGGCCGCGTTTGCTTCCCTGTGTTCGTCGTCCGCCTTTGCCCAGGCACCGGAATCCGCGGCCGCATCGGCCGCCGCCTCCGCGCCGAAAACCGCCCAGCAAAGCAAGATGGGCACTTGCAACAAGGAGGCCGAAGGCAAAAAAGGGGATGAACGCAAAGCCTTCATGAAAGAGTGCCTGAGCAACAAGCCCGTGGTGGCCGCCGCGGTCACGCAGCAGGACAAAATGAAATCCTGCAACAAGGACGCGGAAGGCATGAAGGGCGAGGACCGCAAGGCTTTCATGAAAACCTGCCTGAGCGCCAAGAAGTAAGCCGCACCCGGCCGGCTTAGGGCTTGCTGCCCGCCGACAATACCGTCACCGCCACCGCCCCGGACTGATACGCGCCGATATCCAGCTTGGCCGCCGGCGGCCGCGGGCTGGCGCTGGCCGTGTGCAGGTATTCCATCACCGGCCGCAGCGCCACGCCGGTCGGCGGCACGATCGGTTCCGATCCCGCGCCGGTAATTTGCGGGTTGGTCAACGGATGCAAGTCATATGCCGCCCGGTTGACGAACGCCACCTGGTCCGCCTTGTAATTGGTCTGCAACACGGCCGAGGCCTGGCTGGCCAATGTCCCCCGGCCTGAAAACAGATTGTTTTGGATGTGCGCCGGCTTGGTGATGCGCGGATGCACATTGATGAAGATGCCGTTGGCGCCATCGTTGAGGAACGTGTTGTTGACGATATACAGCGCGTCGGCCTCACCGCTGGAGGCTTCCGCGCCAAAGGACAGCAGGGTGCTGTTTTCATACGCGGCCGGCTGCTGGATCACATTGCCGATCACATAGGCCGTGCCGCCATTGGGCAAGTCGATTTCATAGCTGGGCCGTCCCGCCACCGTGCTGCCCCGCTCGGTCGGCGCCAACGTGGAAAAGCGGTTGTAAATCACGGTATTGACCCGCGCGCGCGACTTCAGGTTGTGGCCGATCACGGCGTCATGCGCATAGTTATAGCGGAACACCAGGCTGGCAATGGCGCCGATGTACACATTGTGGGTCTGGCCGCTGCCGTCGCCGTTGTGGCCGAAATCATTGTTTTCCAACACGATGTTGGAATGCGCATTGGCGCCGCACAGGATGCCGTTTTCATTGTCGTGGATAAAGCTGTTACGCAGCGTAAAGTTCGTGCCCTCGATGCGGAACGCCGCGCCATTCTTGTCCGGCACTTTCGCGCCGTAGATTTCCACGTTGTCCACCACAATGTTGCTGCCGGCGATCACCCACACGGCCTTGCCCTGGGCGCTCTTGCCGGCCGCATCGATTTTCGGGCGGCCGCGCACGCCCCGGATCGTCAAGTTGCTGACGGTAACGGTACAGACATTGCCGCTGTACGTGTTATTGCCTTCGATTTCCACGATGTCGCCGGCCTTGGCGGCGGCAAACGCCGCGCAGGGCGTCGCATAGGTCTTGCCGGGACCGGCGGCCAGCACGGCCGCCTGCACAGTGGCCAGGGGCGCCAGCGCGCACAGCACCGGCAGCGCCACGGCACGGATCGAACCACCCGACAACGGACCGTTGATTGTATTGCGCAAGGGACTCATACCACCTCCTACCAAGTGGAAATCCAATCTACGCCGAATCTTGTGATGGCTGCGCACGCCTGCATGGGCTCACTCATGCAGTTCCCCCGCGCCCCGCCTGGCTTGCCCGGCAACACTGCTTGCCTTAAAATCCACCAACCCGCGCCTCGCGGCCACCGCCACGGGCCGGTTCCCGCCCCCCGCCGATAGACCATTCCCATGCCTGCTTTTACACGGTGACCCATTGGATACCGTACCCATATGGGCGCAACTGACTGCGCTTGCTTTCCTGATCCTGTGTTCCGCGTTTTTCGCCATGGCGGAAACCGCACTGATGGCCGCCAACCGGCATCGCCTGCGCCACAAGGCCAAGCGCGGCAGCCGGCGCGCCCTGGCCACGCTGTGGCTGCTGGAACGCACCAATAAACTGCTGTCGCTGGTCCTGATCGCCAATACGCTGATCAATGCCACCGCCATTGCCCTGGTGACCGCCATCGTCATCCATACCTTTGGCTATGACGAATGGCTGGTGGTGGCCTCCACCGCCGCCATGACGTTCCTGCTGGTGGTGTTTGCGGAAATCTCGCCCAAGATGATCGGCGCCACCTATGCCGAACAAATCGCGCTGCCCACCGCCATGTTGCTGCGTCCGCTGCTCTCGGCGGCCCGCCCCCTGCTGTGGTTCGTCAACCTGTTCACCAGCACGGTCTTGCGGATGTTCGGCATCCGGATGGGCACGCCGCTGCACGACGCGCGGCTGTCGCCCGATGAATTGCGCACACTATTGTTGGATGGTGGCAACGCCATGCCGCAAAAACACCGCAGCATCCTGCTCAACCTGTTCGACCTCGAAGCGATCTCGGTGGAAGACATCATGACGCCGCGGGTACAGATCGAAGCGCTGAACCTGGCCGCGCCGGTGGAAGAAATCAAGCGCCAGCTGACCACCTGCTACCACAACAAGCTGCCCGTCTATGAAGGCGAGATCAACCAGATCGCCGGCATCTTGCATGTGCGCAAAGCCATGGCGCTGCTGACCCAGGAAAACGAACTCACGGCGGAGCACTTCCGCACCCTGTTGACGGAACCGTATTTCATCCCCCAGGACACCGGCGTCCTGACGCAATTGCAGTACTTCCAGGAAAACAAGGAACGCCTCGGCATCATCGTCGACGAATATGGCGAAGTGCAGGGCCTGGTCACGCTGGACGACATCATTGAAGAAATGATCGGCGAATTCACCACCTCCACGCCGGGCGCCGCGCGGGCGGAATCGTTTGCCTGGAGCACCCAGGGTGACTGCCTGCTGGAAGGATCCGTTGCACTGCGTGACATTAACAAGCGGTTGGGATTAAACTTTTCCCTGGACGGGCCGAAAACCCTGAACGGGATGCTGTTGGAATACTTGCAAGATATCCCGGAAGCGCCCATCAGTGTCAAAACCGGTGGATGCGTGATCGAAGTGGTGCAAGTGCAGAACCAGTCGATCAAAGTCGTGAAATTGATACGTCCGCGCAGCTGAAACCACGCCAGGCAGCGCGCACGGTTGGACCGCAGCTTTACAAAAATGATGCCTACAGGCATCATCGGCGGATGCCTTCGGGCTAGACTATCAATCTTGTAGTTTTCCTAACGGCGCTATGGCTGCAGTCCAACCCAATCCAGCCTCCAGCCCGCCCCTGCCAGGGCTGGCGCGAGCATTGATGCAGGCCGGCCGCCTGACGCCAGTGCAGGCTGACGCGCTGCAAAAAAAAGCCCAGACCGACAAACAGCCCTTCATTGACACGCTGCTGGCCAGCGGATCGATTTCCCCGCGCGACCTGGCCGGCTTTTGCTCGGAAACCTTTGCCTACCCGATGATGGACCTGGCGGCCTTTGCCGTTGACCAGTTGCCGCAGAAAATCATCGATCCCAAACTGATGATGGCGCAGCGGGTCGTGGCGCTGTCGAAACGGGGCAACAAGATGGCGGTGGCGATTTCCGATCCCACCAATACCCAGGCGCTCGACCAGATCAAGTTCCAGACCGAATCGTCGGTGGAGCCCGTGATCGTGCCGCACGACAGCCTGTTGCAATTGCTGGCGACGCTGGGCCGCAGTGCGGAACAAAGCCTCAATGAACTGGCCGGCGACCAGGAAGATATCCAGTTCGCGGAAGAACAGGCAACGGCACAGGAAGCCGCCGCCGACCCCGGCGCGACCGACGTGGAAGACGCGCCGATCGTGCGCTTCCTGAACAAGATGCTGATGGATGCCGTCAACCTGGGCGCCTCCGACTTGCACTTCGAACCGTTTGAAAAGTTTTACCGCATCCGCTTCCGGGTCGACGGCGTGCTGCTCGAGCATGCGCAGCCGCCCGTGTCCATCAAGGACAAGCTGGTGTCACGCATCAAGGTGCTGGCCAGGCTCGATATCTCAGAAAAGCGCGTGCCGCAGGATGGCCGCATGCGCCTGATCGTCTCGCCCACGAAAACCATCGACTTGCGGGTGTCCACCCTGCCGACCCTGTTTGGCGAAAAGACCGTCATGCGTATCCTGGACGCCACACAGGCGCAGATGGGGATTGATTCGCTGGGCTACGATCCAGACCAGAAGCAATTGCTGATGGATGCCATCCACCGGCCCTACGGCATGGTGCTGGTGACGGGGCCGACCGGTTCCGGCAAGACCGTGTCGCTCTACACGTGCCTGAATATCCTGAACAAACCCGGCATTAATATTTCAACGGCGGAAGATCCGGCGGAAATCAACTTGCCAGGCGTCAACCAAGTCAACGTCAATGACAAGGCCGGGCTGACGTTCCCGATCGCACTGAAAGCCTTCCTGCGCCAGGATCCGGATATCATCATGGTGGGGGAGATCCGCGACCTGGAAACCGGCGATATCGCGATCAAGGCGGCGCAGACCGGCCACATGGTGTTTTCCACCCTGCACACCAATGACGCGCCTTCGACACTGACGCGTTTGATGAACATGGGCGTGGCGCCGTTCAATATCGCCTCGTCCGTGATTTTGATTACCGCGCAGCGTCTGGCGCGGCGTTTATGCACCTGCAAGCAGCCGGTCGACATTTCACGCGACCTGCTGGTCAAAGCCGGCTTCAAGGAGGAAGACCTGGACGGCAGCTGGAAGCCCTACGGCCCGGTCGGCTGTGAGCGCTGCAACGGCGGCGGTTACAAGGGACGGGTCGGCATTTACCAGATCATGCCGATCACGCCGGCCATTGAGGCCATTATCCTGGCCCACGGCAATGCCATGCAAATTGCCGAACAGTCGGAAAAGGAAGGCGTCAAATCGCTGCGCCAGTCGGGCCTCGTCAAAGTCAAGAATGGCTTGACCAGTCTGGAAGAAGTACTTGGCTGCACCAATGAATAAGGGTTAGGACTATGGCCACATCAAGCAACGCTGGTGGAACGGTGAAGGAATCCGTGTTCACCTGGGAAGGCAAGGACAAGAGCGGCAAGACCGTGCGCGGCGAATTGCGCGCCGGCGGCGAAGCCGTGGTCAACGTGACCTTGCGGCGCCAGGGCATCATGGTCACCAAGGTCAAGAAAAAAACGTACCGCTCCGGCCAGAAAATCACCGACAAGGACATCACCCTGTTCACGCGCCAGTTGGCCACGATGATGAAGGCCGGCGTGCCATTGCTGCAATCGTTCGACATTGTCGGCAAGGGCCATTCCAATCCATCGGTCGCGAAAATGATCATGGATTTACGGGCCGATATCGAAACCGGTACCAGCCTGAACCAGGCGTTCCGCAAATTCCCCCTGTATTTCGATCCGCTGTTCTGCAACCTGGTGGGCGCCGGCGAACAGGCCGGCATCCTCGAAGACCTGTTAACACGGCTGGCGATCTACAAGGAAAAAACCCTGGCCATGAAGGCCAAGATCAAATCCGCGCTGACCTATCCGGTCTCGATCCTGGGCGTGGCCTTCATTGTCACGGCCGTCATCATGATCTGGGTGGTGCCGGCCTTCAAGGAAGTCTTCAAGAGCTTTGGCGCGGACTTGCCGGCGCCGACCCTGTTCGTGATGGCGGTGTCGGAATACTTTGTCCAATACTGGTGGCTGATTTTCGGCAGCATTTTCGGCGCGATTTATTTCTTCTTCCAGGCCTGGCGGCGCTCGCCCAAAGTCCAGCGCGCCATGGATGTCATCATGCTGAAGCTGCCGATTTTTGGCGAAGTGATCCGCAAAGCCACCGTGGCGCGCTGGACCCGCACCCTGTCGACCATGTTTGCCGCCGGTGTGCCGCTGGTGGAATCGCTCGATTCGGTCGGCGGCGCTTCCGGCAATATCGTGTACCTGGAAGCGACCAAGCGCATCCAGAATGAAGTGTCGACCGGCACCAGCCTGACCATGGCCATGCAAAACGCGGACGTGTTCCCCACCATGGTCACGCAAATGGTGGCCATCGGCGAAGAATCCGGCGCGCTCGACTCCATGCTGAGCAAGGTGGCGGATTTTTATGAAGAAGAAGTCGATGAAGCGGTGAATTCGCTGTCGAGCCTGATGGAACCGCTGATCATGGTGATCCTTGGCACCATCATCGGCGGCCTGGTGGTGGCGATGTACCTGCCGATCTTCAAGCTGGGTTCGGTGGTCTGAGCTGCCGTGCACCACGTCGTCCCTGCCGGTGGCGGCTGATGGCTGCCGCCGGCCACCGGCATTTCCCTTAGTATACGAACTTAGATACAACCAACCCACGGAACCCGACCGATGCAGGAACTCTTGCTGTTTGCCCCGCCCGCCACCCTGATCGCCGCGATCGCGGCAGGCATCTTTGGTTTATTGATCGGCAGCTTCCTGAATGTCGTCATCCATCGCCTGCCCATCATGGAGCAGCGCGAAACCGACAACACCATTGCCGAAATCCGCGACGAGCCCATGCCCCATATCGACCGTTATGACCTGGTCATGCCACGCTCGGCCTGCCCCCATTGCGGGCACCAGATCACGGCGCTGGAAAACATCCCGGTCATCAGCTATGCGGTGTTGAAAGGCCAATGCAGCCAGTGCAAGGCCGGCATTTCCATGCGCTATCCGCTGGTGGAAGCCTTCACGGGGCTGGTATCGGCCGGCCTGGTGTGGCAGTTCGGCAGCGGCTGGACCGGCATGGCCAGCTTGCTGTTCGCCTACCTGCTGATCGCCATGACCTTCATCGACCTCGACACGATGATGCTGCCCGATGCGCTGACCTACCCGCTGCTGTGGGCCGGCTTGCTGGTCAACGTCAACGCCATGTTTGTCCCGCTGGACCAGGCCGTGATTGGCGCGGCGGCGGGCTACCTGGCGCTGTGGAGCGTGTACTGGCTGTTCAAGCTGGCGACGGGCAAAGAAGGCATGGGCTACGGCGACTTCAAGCTGCTGGCGGCGCTGGGTGCGTGGATGGGCTGGATGATGCTGCCAATGATTATCATCCTGTCGGCCGTCTCGGGCGCCGTGTTCGGCATCATCCAGATGGTGATGGCGCGCGCCGGCCTCGGCTACAAATTCCCGTTCGGTCCCTACCTGGCGGCGGCCGGCCTGATCGCCCTGGTGTACAAGGCGCCGCTGCAAGCCTTCCTCGCCGCCATGCTGGGCCAATGATGGCGGCGGCATTTACCGTCGGCCTGACCGGCGGCATCGGCAGCGGCAAAAGCGTGGTGGCCCGGCTGTTTGCCGCGCGCGGCGCCACCATCGTCGACACCGACCAGATCGCCCATGGCATGACCGGCCCCGGCGGGCCGGCCATGGCCGCCATCCGCGCCGAGTTCGGCGCGCAGTATGCGGATGCACACGGCGCGCTGGACCGCGCTAAAATGCGCGCGCTGGTCTTTTCCGATCCGACCGCCAAAGCCCGGCTGGAAGCCATTTTGCATCCACGCATCCGCGATGCGGCGCTGGCCGCCGCCGGCGCCGCCACCGGCGCCTACGTGATGTATGACGTGCCGCTGCTGGTGGAGTCCGGCACGTGGAAGGAGCGCGTGTCGCGGGTGCTGGTGGTCGATTGCCCGGAACCGGTGCAGGTCAGCCGCGTCATGGCCCGCAATGGCCTGGCGGAAAGCCAGGTATTGGCCATCATGGCGAACCAGGCGACGCGCGCGCAGCGTGCGGCGGCGGCGGACGATATCATCAATAATGGCGGAGATTTACGTGCGCTGGAGGAACAAGTTGCCCATTTCCACGATTTATACCTGGCATTTTCAGCCGGAACGATAACAATACCTTCGCAACGTTTGTAATTTCGGCTAGCTTGGTTCAGAATCACGGAATTCTTTCAGGCCCATCTTTAGAGGGAAGTCATTTTGATTGTCTACGAATACCCTTTCAACGAGCGCATACGCACGTTGTTGCGGCTGGAAGACCTGTATGAGAAATTCAAATTCTTTGTGCACCAGGAACACCCGATGCAGCATCACGTCGCCTTGGCGACGATTTTCGACATGCTGGAAGTGGCCGGCCGCGCCGATTTAAAGTCCGATTTACTGCAGGAACTGGAACGCCAGCGCCAAAGCTTGCTGGGTTACCGCACGAATCCGAATGTGCAGGCGGACATGCTCGATGCCGTGCTGTCGGAACTGGATGCGGTCTCCAGCGCCTTGGTCGCGGCACAGGGTAAAACCGGCCAGAATGTCCGGGACAATGAATGGCTGATGAGCATACGCGGGCGCACGATTATTCCGGGCGGCGCGTGCGAGTTTGATTTGCCGTCGTATTATGCGTGGCAGCAGCGCTCCGCTGAAGCGCGCTTCAATGATATTGCCGGCTGGTTTGCGCCGCTGGCGCCTTTATTTGACGCGCTGGGGCTGGTATTGCGTTTGCTGCGCGATTCCGGCGGCCCGGTGAAAATGATCGCGAATTCCGGCAGTTATCAGCAAATGCTTCAAGGCAAGGTCTATCAAATGCTGCGCCTGACCCTGGATGACTCGCTGGGTGCGATACCCGAAATCTCGGCGAATAAATACATGCTGTGGGTGCGCTTTACTTCGCAGGGCGGCGATTTGAAACCGCGGCCGCTGGAAGACGATGTCCCGTTTGAGCTGACGCTCTGTAATTTTTGAAGTGACGTAACATGACCGCCGTCGTTGAATGCCCGACCTGCTCCGCCAAAGTGGAGTGGACTGAAAAGAACAAATACCGCCCGTTCTGTTCGGAACGCTGCAAGCAAATCGACCTGGGCGCCTGGGCCGAAGAAAAATACACGATCCCCGCCGCGCCGCCCGTCGATCCCAACGACGAAGAATAATCGGGCCTGGGCCCGGCCGCGATGCATCCATTTCATAGGGCGCCAGCCTGCACGCATGGCGGCTTCCGCCCCAGCGGAAACCGCCCTACGAAGTTGCCGTCCGCGATGGATTCACAACATCTACGCAGCCGGCTGCCTGCCATGCTGTTGAAGCCGTCCGGCACCAGCGCATCCATGGCATACGGCGCCAGCAGGTTTATCCTGGCAATGCGGCAGGATCGTGGCGGACTTGCTCCAGCCATTGCAGCAGCGGAATCGTGGCCGGCAGCAGCGGCTCGACGCCGACCGCGCCCTGCCACGCGAACGCCTGCCCTTCCAGGCTTTGCGGCTCGCCGCTCCAGTCGCGGCTGATGTAAAAATGCAGGCGCACGTGGGCGTGCGGATACACGTGTTCCACGCCACACCACTCCTGCGCGCTGTGAATGGTTAAGCCCAGCTCTTCCAGGAATTCCCGCTTCAGCGCCTCCAGCACGGTTTCACCCGGATCGACTTTCCCGCCCGGGAATTCCCAATACCCGTCATACGGCTTGCCCGCCGGGCGCTGGCCCAGCAGCACATCGCCGTTCGGCTTGACCAGCACCCCGACTGCGACATCGACGATGCTCATGGCATTTTCCCGGCATGGTCGCGCGCGAATTGCCACGCCACGCGCCCCGAACGGGAACCCCGCTGCAGCGCCCAGCGCAGCGCCTCGCCACGCGCTTGTTCCACCTGTTCGTCGGTGCAGCCGAAATGCCTGAGCCAGTAGCCAACGATGTCCAGGTAGTCATCCTGCTTGAACGGATAAAACGACAGCCACAAGCCAAAGCGCTCCGACAGTGAAATCTTTTCTTCCACCGTCTCGCCCGGGTGCAGGTCACCATCCTCGTCGTGCTTGTAGGTCGCGTTATCGGACATCCGCTCCGGCATCAAATGGCGCCGGTTCGACGTCGCGTAAATCAGCACGTTGTCCGATTGCGCCGACACCGAACCATCGAGCGCCACCTTCAGCGCTTTGTAGCCGCTCTCGCCTTCTTCAAACGACAGGTCGTCGCAAAAGATGATGAAGCGCTCGGGACGGCCCGCCACCAGGTCGACAATGTCGCCCAGTTCGTGCAAGTCTTCCTTGTCCACTTCGATCAGCCGCAAGCCGTCATTGGCGAAGCGGTTCAGGCAAGCCTTGATCAGCGACGACTTGCCGGTGCCGCGCGCGCCCGTCAACAGCACATTGTTGGCCGGGCGGCCCGCCACGAACTGGCGCGTGTTTTGCTCGATCGCTTCCTTCTGGCGCGCGATGTTGTGCAAATCGTCCAGCGCGATCGGCGCCACGCTGCGCACCGGCTGCAACTGGCTGGCGGCGCCATGCCGGCGGCGCCAGCGGTAGGCGAACGACAGGTTCCAGTCCGGCTCGCGCGGCGCTTGCGGCAGGATCGCCTCCACCCGCGCCAGCACCGCTTCGGCGCGCAGCAGGAATTGTTCGAGCGACGTCACCATATTACGAACGGTAATCCGCGTTGATGCTGACGTAGTCGTGCGACAGGTCGCAGGTATACACCGTGGCCGTGGCAGCGCCACGCGCCAGTTTCACGCGCACCGTGATTTCGCTTTGCTTCATCACGCGCTGGCCGTCTTCTTCCTTGTAGTCCGGATTGCGGCCGCCCTCTTTCGCGACCCACACGTCATCGAGGTACAGGTTGATCTTCGAGACATCGAGGTCATCGACGCCGGCATAGCCGATCGCCGCCAGGATGCGGCCCAGGTTCGGGTCGGACGCGAAGAACGCGGTCTTCACCAGCGGCGAGTGGGCGATCGAATACGCGATCTTGCGGCACTCTTCCACCGACGCGCCATCTTCCACCGTGATGGTCATGAACTTGGTCGCCCCTTCGCCGTCACGCACGATGGCTTGCGCCAGGAACACCGACAATTCCGTCACGGCCGCCGCCAGCGCCTGGTATTCCGGCGAGTCGACGGAATCGACCACCAGGGTGCCGGCGCCGGTCGCCACCAGCATGAACGAATCGTTGGTCGAGGTGTCGCCATCGATGGAAATGCAGTTGAACGACTGGTCGGCGGCATGCTTGACCAGCACATCCAGCACCGGCTGCGCGACTTTCGCGTCAAACGCCAGGTAGCCCAGCATGGTCGCCATGTTCGGCTTGATCATGCCGGCGCCCTTGGAAATACCGGTCAGCGTGACGGTGTGGCCATGGATGTCGACCGTGCGCGAACCGGCTTTCGGCTGCGTGTCGGTGGTCATGATGGCTTCGGCCGCGTTGTACCAGTTGTCCAGCGCCAGGCCGGCCACCGCGGTCGGCAAGCCCGCCACGATCTTGGCCACCGGCAGCGGCTCGAGGATCACGCCGGTTGAAAACGGCAGGATTTGCTGGGCATCGCAGCCCAGCAGGGTGGCCAGCTCGGCGCAGGTCTGCTGCGCAAGGGCCAGGCCCGCTTCGCCGGTGCCGGCGTTGGCGTTGCCGGTGTTGACCATCAGCGCGCGGATCGGCTTGCCGCCCGCTTGGACGGCCGCCAGGTTGGCCTTGGAAATCTGCACCGGCGCCGCGCAAAAGCGGTTCAGCGTGAACACGCCGGAGACGGTGGCGCCATCGGCCAGGCGCATCACCAGCACATCCTTGCGGTTCGGCTTCTTGATGCCGGCTTCGGCAAAGCCGATCTCGATGCCGGCGACAGGCTTCAGGTCGGCAGCGACCGGGAGGGGGGAATTGACGGCCATGGGCGGTTCCTCTGTGTGGAAAGATGGAAAAGCCGACATTGTAATGCCTGCCGCGCCACGTTGCCGCTGGCCACAGGTCCAATAACAAAATCACAACGTCAATCCGTAATTTCCGAAGAAAAATATCAAAAAATTCACAGAATGAGGTGAAAAATGCCACAAAAATTAGAACTATCGTTCGGTTTTTAGACCGGATGGTTTAACGATGACGCAAATTCCAATAAGGTTACGTCGCGCACGGCGCCCACGCGTGTCCGTACCACCTACAAATACAAAACGAGAGCACACACAATGAACAAACAACTGTTAGTAGCAGCCATCCTCGCGGCACTGGGTGTCCAGGCGCAGGCGGGCACGCTGGGTGACGGCAATCTCACCATCAGCGGTTTTGGCACCCTGGCGGCGGCCAGGAGCGATACGGATACCGCGCAATTTGCCCGCTACAACCAGGCGGTCGGCGTCAAGGATGGCGTGCGCATCGGCCTCGATTCCAACCTGGGCCTGCAAGCCACCTACCAGGTCAATGACTGGCTGTCCGGCACGGCCCAGGTGCTGACCCGCAAGAACACCAGCACCAGCTTCACCACCGACCTGACCTGGGGCTTCCTCAAGGCCAAGATCAACGATGAAATCAATGTGCGCGTCGGCCGTGTCGTGATGCCGGCCTTCCTGATTTCCGATTACCAGAACGTCGGCTACGCCAACACCATGATGCGTCCGCCGATCGAGCTGTATGGCCAGGCGCCGCTGGAAGCCATGGATGGCGCCGACGTCAATTACCAGCATGCGTTTGGCGACACCAACCTGACCGTGCAAGCGTTCGTCGGCACCAGCCGCGGCAAGCTGTTCGTGGCGTCGGCCGGCGGCTCGGTCGCCAAGTACCGCGCGCCATTGGGCGGCGCCAGTGTCACGCTGGAACACGGCCCGGTCACGTTCCGCCTGGGCCATGCCTCGGCCGACATGCACAGCAGCGACCTGACCCCGATCAACACCCTGACCGCCACGCTGAAAGGCGCCGGCCTGGCCCAGCTGGGCGAAGACCTGAGCCTGGTGCCTGGCAAGCGCATGACGTTCACCTCGGTGGGCGCCACCGTCGACTACAACAATGTGCTGGTGCAGGCGGAATACGCGCAGCGCCGCGCCAAGGAAGCGGTGTACATCCCGCAAACCAATGCCTGGTACGTGATGGCCGGCTACCGCTTCGGCAAGGTGCTGCCGTACTACGCGCATGCCGCCTCCGAAGGCGCCGGCACCAAGGTCAAGGTGCCCGCCGCGTTGACGCGCATCCCGCCGCTGAACGCGGCCGTGACCAACCTGCTGACGGCGGCCGAGCAATCGTCCGACCTGGTCGGCGTGCGCTGGGACTTCGCCAAATCCATCGCCCTGAAAGTCCAGGTGGACCGCATCAAGCCGAAGGTCAAATCCGGCGCGCTGATTTTCGCGCCGGCCGCCGGCCAGAAAGACAGCGTGACCGTGGTGGCCGCTGGTGTCGATTTCGTCTTCTAAGGTTAGGTGATACAAATGCACATGCAAATCAAACACGTGATGGCTGTCCTGGCCGCTGCCGCCATGGCCGCCGCCACCCTGCCCGCCTATGCTGAAACCGTGGTGATCGTCAGCCAGAAAAACCCGGCCACCCGCATGTTCGCGGAACAGGCATCGCAATTCTTCCTCGGCAAATCCAACATGTTCACGCCGATCGACCAGGCCGAAGGTTCGGCCATCCGCAACGAGTTCTATCAAAAGCTCGCGGACAAGGATGCGGCCCAGGTCAAGGCGCTGTGGTCCAAGCTGGTGTTTACCGGCAAAGCCACGCCACCGAAGGAATACAAGTCCAACGCCGAGGTCAGGAAAGCCGTGGCGGACGACCCGAAAGCCATCGGCTATATCGACAAGTCCGCAGTGGATGACACGGTGAAAGTCATCCTGACCCTGCAATAAGCATTGCGTCACTGACAAAGTGTGGATGCCCGGCCCCGTGCCGGGCATCGTCGTTTTACGTTGAGTAAAAACCACATGCCGCGTCTGTCCATGACGAGTTTCCTATGAGCATCTTCAAAACTCCGCTAAGGTGACCAACGCGCGATCCGGCGCAGTGACTTTATTTCGAGGACTGGATGAAACGACTGACCCTGGCAACTTCTGTCTTGGCCGCGCTGATGGCCGTACCGCTCGCCCAGGCGGCCATTGTCGATGACGGCAAACTCAGCATCAGCGGCTTCGGCACCCTGGGGGTGGCGAAGAGCGATACGGATAAAGCGCAATTCGTGCGCTACAACCAGGCCGAAGGCGTGGCCGACGGCTGGCGCCTGGGCCTCGACTCCAACCTGGGCCTGCAAGCCACCTACAAGATCACGGACCAGTTTTCCGCCACGGCGCAAGTGCTGACGCGCCAGAATACCAGCCCGACGTTCACCACCGACCTGACGTGGGCCTTCGTCAAATACCGCGCCACCGATGAAATCAGCATCCGCGTCGGCCGTGTGCAATTGCCGACCTTCCTGATATCCGATTACCAGAACGTGGGTTACGCCAACACCATGATGCGCCCGCCGGTGGAACTGTATGCCCAGGTGCCGCTGGAATCCATCGATGGCGTTGACGTCAACTGGCAGCACGCCTTGGGCGACACCAACGTCACCGTGCAGGCGGTGGTGGGCACCTCGTCCGGCAAGCTGTTCCTGCCGGCCACCGCCTCGGTCGCGAAATACCGCGCCCCGGCCATGGGTATCAGCGTATCGGCCGAACACGGCCCGGTCACCTTGCGCTATGCCCACCTGCGGACCACGCTGCACAGCGACGACATCGTGCCCATCAATACCCTGACGGCCACCCTGGCCGCCGTGGGCTTCAAGCAACTGGCGGCCGACTTCGGCGTCACGGGCAGCGGCAAGAAAATGAAATTCGACGCGGTCGGCATGACCGTGGACTGGAACAACCTGGTGCTGCAAGGCGAATTCGGCGCGCGCCGCGCGATCGACCCGGTCTACATTCCGCAAACCGATGCGTGGTACCTGATGGGCGCCTACCGCATCGGCAAATTCCTGCCGTACTACGCGCACGCATCGATCAAGGGCAGCAGCACCAAGATCGCCCTGCCGGCAGGCTTCCCCGCCAGCGGCCCGCTGTCGGCCGCGGTACGTGGCCTGCTGCAGGCATCCGAGCAGGACAGCAACCTGGTCGGCGTGCGCTGGAACTTCGCCAGCTCGGCCGCGCTGAAATTCCAGGTCGACCGCGTCAAGCCCAAGACCAAGACCGGTACGCTGATTTACGGTCCGGCCGCCGGCCTGAAGGAGTCGGTGACGGTGATCGGCGCCAGCCTGGATTATGTGTTCTGACCTGCGGAGGCCTACCATGAACAAATTGCTTGCCAGCCTCCTTGCCGCCGGCGCGGCCCTGTCCGCCCTGCCGGCGCAGGCGGAAACGGTGGTCATTGTCAGCCAGAAGAATCCCGCCACCCGCATGTTCGCGGAACAGGCGTCCCAATTCTTCCTCGGGAAATCCAATATGTTTACGCCGATCGACCAGGCGGAAGGTTCGCCGATCCGCAATGACTTTTACCAGAAGCTGACCGACAAGGACGCGGCCCAGGTGAAGGCCATCTGGTCCAAGCTGGTATTTACCGGCAAGGCCACGCCACCGAAGGAATACAAGTCCAACGCGGACGTCAAGAAAGCCGTGGCCGACGATCCGAAGGCCATCGGCTATATCGACAAGTCGGCGCTCGACGACAGTGTGAAGGTGATCCTGACGTTGCAGTAGATCCCGCTCGCGCAGCGGCGCCCGACGCAGCGGCGCCCGACGCATCGGCGCCCGCTCCAACTCCTTGCACATCGGTTATATTGCTGGCTTCGCGGGGCCGCTGGCGTCCCGCTTGCAAGGAGTCCCAGGTGAGCTTATCGCTGCGCGCGAAATTCGTCGTACTTAGTGCCATCGTGCAAGCGGTGGTGGTCGCGCTGTTGATCGGCAACAGCCTGCGCCTGATGGACCAGGCCGTGAACCGCAATGCGGTGCGGGTTGCCCATGAGTATGCGGTGACCCTGAACCTGACCCTGAGCCCGTATGCCAACACGGGCCGCCTCGGCGAACTCACCAATTATTGGACTGAAATGCTGTCCGATCCCCAGGACAGCTTCATGCGCTATATCGTCATCCTCGACGCGCATGAGCTGCCGGTCACGACCGCGGGCCAGCGTCCCGCTGAATTGCCCGCCATCCTGCGCGGCGGCGGCGGCGATGGTTTCAACAGCGTCCGCACGTGGCAACAGGGCGATACCCTGCATGCGCGCGCGCCCATCTTGCTCAAGGATAACAAGGTGGGGTCGCTGAACTTCGGCCTGTCCACCAGCGACCTGGCCAAGGCGCGCGATGAAGTGCTGCTGCAATCGGGCCTGATTTCGCTGGCCGGCCTGGGCCTGGGCATTTTGCTGTTCTATATGTTTTCGCAGGGGATAGGCCGGCGCCTGCGCACCTTGACGGCGCAGGCCGAGCACATGTTCAAGAGCGCCTTTGGCCGCCCGCTGCCCGATACCGCCGGCGATGAAATCGAAGTGTATGCCCGCTCCCTCAACACCATGGGCGCCGCGTTGCGCGAACGGCTGCAGCAGCTGGAAGCGTCCGAACTGCGGCTGTCCGAGTCCGAGGCGCGTTTCAAGTCGCTGTTCGACATGACCCCGGTGCCGCTGACCGTGACCGACCGCGGCGGCCGCATCATCGGCACCAACCAGGCGCTGGCGCGCGTGTTCGGCTATGGTCCCGAGCAATTGATCGGCCGCCGCTCCAATGAAGTCAAATTCTGGTCGGAACCGGGCGAGCGGGAACGGCTGTGGCAACTGTATATGCGCGATGGCGCCGTGTATGGCGAAATCGCCGGCATCGTGCTCAAGGACGGCAGTCCCGGCAAGGTGGCGATCTGGTCGTCCACCTTCACCCTGGGTGGCGCCGACGCGATCATCTGGGCGCTGCTGGACCTGACGGCGGAAATCAATGCCAAGCAAGACCTGGAAGACTTGAATGCCTCGCTGGAAACCCGCGTGCGCGAACGCTCGGCCGACCTGGAAAGCGCGCTGGAAACCCTGCAACAGACCCAGCACGACTTGATCGCCTCGGAAAAAATGGCGTCGCTCGGTTCGCTGGTGGCGGGCATAGCCCACGAATTGAATACGCCGATCGGCAACAGCCTGCTGGCATCGACCGCGCTGGCCGACAAGGTCAACGCGTTTGAGGCGCAACTGTCCGGCGGCACCCTGCGCCGCACCGCGCTGTCGGCCTACACCGATGAAGTGCGGATGGCGTCCAGCCTGATTTCCAGTTCACTGCAAAAGGCCGCCAACCTGATCGCGTCGTTCAAGCAGATTGCGGTCGACCAGACCAGCGACCAGCGCCGCACGTTCAACTTGCTGTCGGTGGTGCTCGACACCACGGCCACTTATACGCCGCGCCTGAAACGGGCCAATTGCGACACCACTTGCGACGTGCCGCCGGCGCTGGAACTCGATTCGTATCCGGGCAGCTTTTACCAGATCTTCACCAACTTGCTGAACAACGCGCTGGCCCACGCCTTTGAAGGGCGCGACCAGGGCGCCATCGCCATCACGGCGGCGGAACTGGAGGGCGGCATGGTGGACATCACGTTCAGCGACGACGGCATCGGCATGGCGGAAGACGTGCGCCGCCACGTGTTCGATCCGTTCTTCACCACCAAGATGGGACATGGCGGCACCGGACTGGGCATGAACATTGTCTACAACATCGTGACCGGGGTGTTGGGCGGCAGGATCACGGTGGGATCCAGTCCGGGCGCGGGCGCCACCGTGCGCATCACGGTGCCGAAAGTCTCGCCGGCCAAGTTCAGCCAGGTGTAGTTGCCCACGCCGGGTTGCCCGCTCAGTTGCCCACTTCGTTGCCCGCTTGTTCGCCGGCGCTCAGCCGTACTTCGTCTTCCACCAGCGCGAACAGCCGCGCCACCTCGGCGCAGGCCAGCGGCAGCACGGCCTGTTCGCCCTCCTGCGCAAAGCGTTCCAGCGCGCGCAGCACGTCGCCAAATTCATGGGCGCCCACCAGCACCACGCTGGTTTTCAACGTATGGCAGATGCGCGCCGCGCGCGGGCAATCGCCGGCGGCCAGCGCCTGCTGCAACTGGTCGTGCAGCGCGGGCGTGGTGGCCAGGTAAATGCCGGCCAGTTGACGGTAGCCGGCCACATCGCCGCCCACCGTTGCCAGCAACCGGGACGGGTCGATATGCCGGTAAGCCATGATGGGAACAGGCGGGACGTCAGGCCATGCGGCGCTGGCGCTTGCGCACGGTTTGCGCGCAACAGGCACGCACATAGCCGCGCAATTCATCAAAATTGACGGGTTTCGGGAAAAACACCACGCCGTCCGGCACCCCGCCCCGCTGCTGCAGCGCATCCGGTTCCAGCGACGACACGATGGCGATATTCATGTCCGCCAGTTCCGGATAGCCAAAGATGGTCTTGATGACTTCATAGCCATCGATGCCTTCCATCACGATATCGGCCAGCAAGATGTCCGGATGCGAACGGGCGATTTCAATCAGCGCCTGGTACCCGTTTTCGCAAAAGCGCACCGCGATCGGCAGATCCCATTGCGCCAGCTGGCGTTCAAACAAGGCGCGCTGCATGGCATTGTCTTCGATCACCAGCACGGACACCGGCGCATGCGCGTCCGGCATGGTCACCGCCGCCGGTGCGGCGGCGCGCGCCATGCCGTTCTGTGGCGCGGCTTTATAGGCATGCACGGCGGCCAGCGGAATGCGCCGGTGGCCCCCCTTGGTCTTCCATGCCTCGATCACGCCCGCTTCCACTAACTGTTGCACCGAAGACACCGAGATACCCAGCAATTCCGCTGCTTTCTGTGTAGTGCATACCTCGTCTGCCGCCATCGCCATCCTCTGCCTTAGAAATACCACCGCTGTATCGCGGTTTTCAATAGGAAAAACAAATTAATCAAATTTACTAATTTTGTAAAAAATTCGATAAAATTGATTCAGCGCATTACTGCATTGTCCATTATGAACCCGAATCGGCGTGCGGCAAAGCCGCCGCCGGTATCTGGAGAGCCACCATGAATGACTTGATCGACTTCGCCGAATTAAAAGCCGCCGGCCTGTTGCCGGGCCCCACCCGGGAAACGCTGGAATTGATGCAATTGTGCCAGTCCGGCGATGACGACCCCGGCCCGCTGCTGGCCCGCATTGCCGCCACCCCGATGCTCGATTATGGGCTGCGGGCGCTGGCCGGCGGCGCGGAGACCGCGCTGCCGGCGGCCCTCGACCAGGTGGGCAGGTTTCCCGCGTCGCAGCTGGCGCTGGCGCTGGATTTGCTGGGCCAGTACCGCCGTGGCGCGTGCACCGATTTCAATTACCAGCGCTACTGGTCGCATGCCGTCGCCATGGCGTGCGCGGCCCAGGCGCTGACCTCGGAAATGCCGGTCGCATCAAGCCCGGAACTGTTTTGCCAGGGGCTGCTGGCCGGGATCGGCAACCTGGGCCTGGCCTGCGCCCGTCCCCGTTCTTACGCCAAACTGTTGCGCGAATGCCGCGATACGCCCGCCTCGACCCTGTTGCGCCGGGAGTCACTGCTGTATGGCTACAGCCACCTGTCGATGGGCGCCGCGCTGTTGCGCAGCTGGCGCCAGGGCCATACCTATTCCGATGCCGTGCTGTGCCAGGAAGCCCCGCACATGGCCACCGACCGCCATACGCGCCACCTGGCGCGCCTGCTGCAGCTGGCGTCGTGCATGGCGGACCTGTACCTGGCGCAGCCCGGCGAACGCAAGGTGCTGGTCGCGGAAATGGCCGCCACCAGCAGCCGTTTGCAGCTCGATACCCGCGTGCTGCTTGGTATCGTCGATGTCGCGAACGGGAACTGGCGCCAGTGGTGCAATGCGCTGGAATTGCAGGAGCACTTGCCGCCGGCGATGCAGGTGGCGCCAGTCGCCGTGGAGCCGGTCATCGCCGCCGCCGCATAACCGCCCGGCATGGGCCGCCAGCGGGCACCGCTGGCGACGAAAAAAAACCGGGGCAAGCCCCGGTTCTGCTTTACGCCAGCTTGCCGTGGCAAGCCTTGTATTTCTTGCCGCTGCCGCACGGGCAGGGGTCGTTGCGGCCCACTTTCACGCCCAGGCTCAGCTGCGCCTCGATTTCCGTCGAGATGCCGGCCTGGCTGTTATTCGGCGCCAGCAACTCTTCCGGCGCCGCGTCCGGATTGAAATCCGCATGCTGGTAACGCACGTTTTCCAGGTGCGCCGCCTGCATCGCCGCTTCGGCCGCATCGATTTCCTCGCGGGTCTGGATCCGCACCGTCATCACCAGGCGCACCACTTCATTCTTGATCAAGTCCAGCATGGTGCCGAACAGTTCAAAGGCTTCGCGCTTGTATTCCTGCTTCGGATTCTTTTGCGCATAACCGCGCAGGTGGATACCCTGGCGCAAGTGGTCCAGTGCCGCCAGGTGTTCGCGCCAGTGGCTGTCCACGCTTTGCAGCATGACGTTGCGCTCGAAACCGCCAAACGATTCCTTGCCCACCACGTCGATCTTGGCCTGGTACACGGCATCGGCCGCCGCCACCACGCGTTCGACGATATCGTCGTCGGTCAGGTTCGGCTCGGATGCCAGCATGGCTTGCAGTTGAACCGGCACCAGCCACTCGTTGGCCAGCGCGTTTTCCAGCGCGGGCAAGTCCCACTGCTCTTCGACCGATTCCGCCGGCACGTATTCACGCACCACGTCGGTGAACAGGCCCTGGCGCAGCGAGGCGATCATTTCCGAAATGTCGGTCGCTTCCAGCAACTCGTTACGCTGCTGGTAAATCACTTTACGCTGGTCGTTGGCAACATCGTCGTATTCCAGCAGTTGCTTACGAATATCGAAGTTGCGCGCTTCGACCTTGCGCTGCGCCGATTCAATCGAGCGCGACACGATGCCCGCTTCGATCGGTTCGCCTTCCGGCATTTTCAGGCGGTCCATCACGGCGCGCACGCGGTCGCCCGCGAAGATGCGCAGCAATGGATCGTCCAGCGACAGGTAGAAGCGGGACGATCCCGGGTCGCCCTGGCGCGCGGCGCGGCCGCGCAGCTGGTTGTCGACGCGGCGGGATTCATGGCGCTCGGTGCCGACGATGTGCAAGCCACCGGCGGCCACGACTTTTTCATGCAGCGCCTGCCAGCCGTCGCGCAGCGCCTGGGCTTGCGCCGCCTTGTCCGCATCCGACAATTCCGGATTCGCGTCGATGAACTTGATCTGGTTTTCGACGTTACCGCCCAACACGATGTCGGTACCACGGCCGGCCATGTTGGTGGCGATGGTGATCGCTTGCGGACGGCCCGCCTGGGCAATGATTTCCGCTTCGCGGGCGTGCTGTTTCGCGTTCAGCACATTGTGCGGCAAGCCGCCGGCGGTCAGGATGCCCGACAACAGTTCCGAGTTTTCGATCGACGTGGTGCCCACCAGCACGGGCTGGCCGCGCTCGTAGCAATCACGGATGTCGAGCAGCATCGCGTTGTATTTCTCGTTGTTGGTCTTGTAGACCTGGTCTTGCTTGTCCTTGCGCTGCGATGGGCGGTTCGGCGGAATCACCACGGTTTCCAGGCCATAGATTTCCTGGAATTCGTACGCTTCGGTATCGGCGGTACCGGTCATGCCGGCCAGCTTGCCGTACATGCGGAAGTAATTCTGGAACGTGATCGACGCCAGCGTCTGGTTCTCGTTCTGGATCTTGACGCCTTCCTTGGCTTCCACCGCCTGGTGCAAGCCGTCGGACCAGCGGCGGCCCGTCATCAGGCGGCCGGTGAATTCGTCGACGATCACCACTTCATTGTTTTGCACCACATAGTGCTGGTCCTTGAAGTACAGCGCGTGCGCGCGCAGCGCCGCGTACAGGTGGTGCACCAGCGTGATGTTGGCGGAATCGTACAGCGACGCGCCTTCCGGCAGCAGGCCCATCTTGACCAGGATGGCTTCGGCTTTTTCGTGGCCGGCCTCGGTCAGCAGCACCTGGTGCGACTTTTCATCCTTGGTGTAATCGCCCGGCACTTCGATCTTGCCCTTGCCGTCCGAGGTTTCCTCGCCCACCTGCAGGGTCAGCAGCTTCGGCACTTCGTTGATCTTGTAGTACAGGTCGGTATGGTTTTCCGCCTGGCCCGAAATGATCAGCGGGGTACGGGCTTCGTCGATCAGGATCGAGTCGACTTCATCGACGATGCCGAAATTGAGCGCGCGCTGGACGCGGTCGCGGGCTTCGAACACCATGTTGTCGCGCAGGTAGTCGAAACCGAATTCATTGTTGGTGCCGTAGGTGATGTCCGCGGCATACGCCGCCTGCTTGGTGGCATGCTCCATCTGCGACAGGTTGATGCCGGTGGTCAGGCCCAGCCAGCCATACAGCTTGCCCATGGTGTCGGCGTCACGCTGCGCCAGGTAATCATTGACCGTCACGATGTGCACGCCCTTGCCGGACAGCGCATTCAGGTAGGCCGGCAAGGTCGCGGTCAGGGTTTTACCTTCACCGGTGCCCATTTCAGCGATTTTTCCGTAGTGCAAAACCATACCGCCAATCAGCTGCACGTCGAAATGGCGCATCTTGAAGACGCGCTTGGACGCTTCGCGGCACACGGCAAAGGCTTCCGGCAACAGCGCATCGAGCGCTTCGCCATTGGCGATGCGGGCCTTGAGTGCGGGGGTTTTGGCTTGCAGCTCGGCATCCGACAGCTTTTCCATCGCCGGCTCGAGTGCATTGATTTCGCGTACCGTTTTTTGATATTGCTTGAGCAGTCGCTGGTTGCGGCTGCCGAAAATCTGGGTCAGTAAGGACATTGGTTAACGCCGTTAAAAGAGCTATCGTGTAGTAGTGCGCGTAAATATGCGGCTTGCCAGAGGCAAAAGACCGGTGATTTTATCATGCCGCTTCGGCCACGAATGGCCAACTTGGGTCCACATTGGGGCGCTGGCTGTTTTAACAATAGGAATTGTCACTAAAAAGCCCGTTGGCTGTGTGGTAAGGTTGCGTCCATGCGTTTTACGAATACCTACATCAAGTCGCGCGCGCCGGTGGAAGCCACCAACTTCCTGCGGCGGGATAACAAGCTGGCCGCCCTGCTGCCGGCCGTCGAGCGCATGGCGTCGTTGCAACGGGATTGCGCCGCCACGCTGCCCGCGATGTTCAGCCATTGCGAAGTCCTGGCGTTCGAGCAGGGCGTGTTGCTGCTGTCCGCGCCGAATACCGCGCTGGCGGCCAAGCTCAAGCAGCA
>Ga0307408_100000885_pt1 | contig 23569 bp, 11 predicted proteins | sample 322Cmetagenome_FD_202116 | JGI IMG/M metagenome (GOLD analysis project Ga0307408, IMG submission 202116) | Maize rhizosphere microbial communities from greenhouse at UC Davis, California, United States - 322HYB-C-3 | ecosystem: Host-associated > Plants > Roots > Rhizosphere > Soil | place... | reverse complement strand
TTTATCTGACTATACTATATCCTCATGGATAAAAATGGATGCTTTAGCTAACTGGATGCGTGTATTTGACTTTGGAAGAGGAACATCCAATTACATGTTTTTATCCGCACAGGCGGGAGCAGCAGGGCAAGTGCGTTTTGCAGTTAAAAACGGAGGTTCATCAGATGTTGGCATAACGTATAATTATGCCGTGCCATTGAACACCTGGACACATTTTGCAATTACCCAGTCAGGTAATATCTGCAGTATGTATATTAACGGGGCTTTAGTTGCCACCAATACCAACCTTACGATCAAGCCTTCAACAATAGGCAGTATGAACCAGAATTATCTGGGTAAATCGCAATGGCCTGACCCAATGTTTAAAGGTGCTATTGATGAGTTTAAGATTTACAGCAGGGCTTTAAGTGCAGCTGAGATAGCTGGAACTTATTCAAGCCAGGCAATTACTCTAAATTCAATTGCTCCAAAACTAATGGGTGATGAGGATTTCGATCCTGCAGCTACAGCTTCTTCTGGCCTTCCGGTAACTTATACCAGTTCGGATACCACTGTTGCAAAAATTGTAGATGGTAAAGTTCGTATTCTTTCTGTCGGAACGTCAACGATTACTGCTTCACAGGCAGGAAACAACTCGTACTGGCCGGCAGCATCACAATCAAAAGTATTGTCTGTTGCTATCACGACCAATACTCAACTTACAACTTTAATTGGCAAACCATTTACCTACACCATTACTAGTAAGCCATTGAGCAATTTTACGGCAACAGGTTTACCAGCGGGTTTAAGCGTAAATGCCGCTACAGGAGTAATATCTGGTACGCCTACCGAGTTTGGTGTTTTCCCTGTAACTATAGGTGCTAGCAATGGCGCTAGTACAGGCTCACAAACTATCACGTTAACCGTACAGAATAGTGTAATAAGCAATGTTATAGTTGCCGCAGGTGATGCTAAAAACATCATCGAATGGGACCCTATTCAGAACTTTACGTACAACGTTAAGCGTTCAACTACATCAGGCGGGCCTTATACTACTATCGGAAATGTGAGCACTACCAAGTTCACCGATACCAATGTGAGTAATGGAACTATTTATTACTATGTTGTTGCTTCGGTAGATAGTACTGGAGAAAACTCATCAAGCACAGAAGTGTCTGCAACTCCTAATGCCGGCCAACTTGCTTACTTGAAATTTGACGAAACAAGTGGCACTCGCGCCATTGACACATGGGGAGCTACTCATGGAACACTAGCAGCCACAGCAAGCCGTAATACCGGTAAATCCGGGCAAGGCCTTAAATTGGACGGAACTGCTAATTCTTACGCTTCCCTTCCATCCAATGTGGTGAGTACTTTATCCAATTTTACCATATCCTCATGGGTAAAAATGGATGCTTTGGCTAACTGGATGCGTGTATTTGACTTTGGTACAGGAACATCTAAGTATTTGTTTTTATCTGTACAGACGGGAACAGCCGGACAGGTACGTTTTGCAATTAAAAATGGAGGTTCAGAACAGGGTATGACGTATAATTACGCCGTTCCACTTAATACCTGGACCCACTTTGCCATTACCCAATCGGGCAATACCTGCAGTATGTATATTAACGGGGCTTTAGTTTCGACTAATACCGGCGTTACTATCAAACCTTCAACGATAGGCGCGATGAACCAGAATTACCTGGGTAAATCTCAATGGCCTGACCCAATGTTCAAGGGCTCAATTGATGAGTTTAAAATTTACAATAGGGCTTTAAGTGCGGCAGAAATTGTCGAAGGCATGAAGTCAACTCAAACTATCAAGTTCAATGCACTTGCTGAAAAAGGGTTGGGAGAAGCTGATTTCGACGCTGCTGCTACGGCTACTTCAGGCCTTGCTGTAACGTATACAAGTTCAGATACCTCGGTTGCAAGTATTGTAGATGGAAAGGTGCACATTTTGGGCACCGGAACATCAACAATTACAGCATCTCAGGTTGGATCTGCCAACTACACAGCGGCTCCGCCGGTAGCGCGTGTATTAACGGTTAAAAAAGTGCAGGCAATTACTTTTGCTGAAATCGGAACAAAAACACTCGGCGATGCTGACTTTGATGCAGCAGCAACGGCTAGTTCTGGTTTAAGCTTAACGTACAGTAGCTCAAATCCTGCTGTTGCCACCATTGTCGATGGAAAAGTGCATCTAATTGGTGCAGGTACTTCCACAATTACTGCTTCACAGGCAGGAAATGCTGAATACTTAGCGGCGAGTTCTACTAAGACACTTACCGTTAACAAGAAAGCGCAAAGCATCACGTTTGCTGCTCTTGCAGCAAAAACACTAGGCGATGCAGATTTTGATGCAGCAGCAACAGCAAGTTCAGGTTTAAGCTTGACTTACACCAGTTCAGATACTACTGTGGCTACAATAGTTAATGGTAAAGTGCATCTGATTGCTGCGGGTACTACAACCATTACTGCTTCTCAGGCAGGAAATGCTGAATATTTAGCAGCAAGTTCTGTTACCCAAATGCTTACTGTTAACAAGAAAGCACAGAGCATCACTTTTGCCGCTCTTGAGCCAAAAACACTAGGCGATGATGATTTCGATGCATCAGCCACAGCAAGTTCAGAGTTAGCGGTAACATACACTAGCTCAGACACTACCGTTGCTGAAATAGTTGATGGTAAAGTGCATATTATTGCCGCGGGAACCACAACTATCACCGCTTCACAAGAAGGTGATACAGAGTATCTAGCAGCAAGTTCTGTAAGTCAAACGCTTACAGTAAATAAGAAAGAGCAGAGCATTACGTTTGCCGCCCTTGAACCAAAAACGCTGGGCGATGCTGATTTCGATGCAGCAGCAACTGCAAGTTCAGGTTTAGAAGTAAGTTACAGCAGTTCAAATCTTGATGTAGCTACTATAGTTGATGGTAAAGTGCACATTATTGGTGCGGGAACTACAACTATTACTGCTTCACAAGCAGGCGATACTGAGTACGCAGCAGCAGGTGCTGTAAGTCAAACGCTTACTGTAAATAAGAAAGCGCAGAGCATCACATTTGCAGCTCTTCAACAGAAAACAATGGGCGATGCTGATTTCGATGCAGCGGCAAGTGCAAGTTCTGGATTAGCTGTAAGCTATACCAGTTCAAATACAGCAGTTGCTACCATCGTTAATGGCCAGATCCATATTGTGGGTGCCGGTACTACAACCATTACAGCTTCACAAGCTGGAAGTGCTGAGTACAACGCGGCCACTTCTGTATCACAGGAATTAACCGTAGTTAAGAAAGATCAGTCTATCAGCTTTGCTGCAATGGCAGAGAAAACTACCAGAGACGCAGATTTCGATCCTGCAGCTGTTGCTTCATCTGCATTACCGGTAGCTTACATCAGTTCAAACGAATCTGTTGCTACTATCGTTAATGGCAAAGTTCATTTGGTAGGCGGCGGTACAACCGTAATTACTGCTTCACAGGCTGGAGATGCAAGCTATAACGCTGCTTCTTCTGTAAGCCAGGAACTAAATGTATTTGTTCCACCAGCTGTATTTGCTAAAAATATAGCGGTAGAATTAAATGCAAGCGGTAGTGCTTCCATTACTGCGGCAGATGTTGATAACGGTTCTATCAGCTATTCCGGAGCTTTAAACTTAGCATTAGATCAAACTACGTTTGGCTGCTCTAACGTTGGAAGTCCGGTTACAGTAACACTTACAGGTACAGACGCTAAGGGCTACTCCAGCTCTGCAACTGCACAAGTAACCGTAACAGATCATGTTAACCCGGTTGTTACTGCACCAGCTTCACAACAGTTCTGCTTTGCAGGAAGTACTTATTCACTTCCTTCTTTAGCTGCTACTGATAATTGCGGTGTGGCTTCAATTGCTTATTCAATAAGCGGAGCAACACAAAGAAGCGGTTCTGGTGCTGATGCAAGTGGTGCATTCAATACAGGTGTATCCACCATCAGCTGGACAGTTACAGATGTTCATGGAAATACAGCAACTGCTTCAACTACAGTTAATGTGAATTCTGCATTAACTTCATCAATAGCAGACGTATATGCCCTGAATTCTTCTACGGATGATAAGAACACTATTTATTTAGGTTACGGACCATCTTCACTTACCATCAATGCAACGGCAAATGGTGGCACGGCTCCATACACTTATGCATGGAGTACGGGTGCAACTACAGCATCCATCAGTGTAAGTGCAGAAGGAACCTACACGGTAACTATTACAGATGCCAAAGGTTGTCAAACTACCTCATCTATTGTTATCAATGTATTGGACGTACGTTGCGGAAATAACAATGACAAGGTGATGGTTTGCCATAATGGTAATGTAATTTGTGTTGCTTCATCTTCAGTGGAAGCGCACTTAAGCCATGGCGATAAACTTGGCTCTTGTAGCTCTGGTATTTCAGTAATACCAGCTAAGCTTGACTTGGAAAGCCCTGCAGTGTATAGCGTTAAGCTATATCCAAACCCGGTATCTGATGTTCTGAATATTAAGGTTACTGAGGTTGAAGCAGGCGCTAGAGTAAAAGTGTACGATATGGCTGGAATGGAAGTGATTTCGCAAAGCCTGACAGAAACACCTCAAGCGGTTAACGTTTCAAACTTAAAGCCTGGTATTTATGTGATTACCATAATAAATGGAACTCACGTTACACGAGAAAAATTCATTAAGAAATAAAGAAGTGTAATTAGACTATGCAGAAAGGGCGTTCATTAATTTGAATGCCCTTTCTGCTTTTAAAACGTGCTATTAAGTTAAGGCGAAAGATCCGTGTAGGGTTGCATTTCTCTTCCTTTAGGTTAACTCGGCCTGGAAATAAGGAGAAACGATTGTTCGGAGGCATGTGCCTTGGCGAAGTGTAGCGCACTTACCGATAGGTTTTATATCAATGTAAAGTTCCCGAATTCTTATTCATTTCAGCATTCAAATAAGGCTTAAGCAGATCAATAGGAATTGGAAATATCGTAGTTGAATTATTTTCCGTAGCAATTTCCCTTAACGTTTGCAGGTAGCGCAAGGTAAGGGCACTAGGTTGTCCACTTAAAACCTTCGCTGCATCAGCGAGTCGTTGCGAAGCCTGAAATTCCCCCTCGGCAGCAATTACTTTAGAACGGCGTTCGCGCTCTGCTTCAGCCTGTTTAGCCATAGCCCGCTGCATTTCCTGCGGCAGGTCTATTTGCTTAACTTCCACATTGGAAACCTTAATGCCCCAGGGTTCTGTATTGGAATCTATGATGAGCTGTAGTTTCTGATTGATCTTTTCGCGCTGAGAAAGTAAATCGTCAAGTTCCGACTGCCCTAAAACGCTCCTGAGAGTAGTTTGTGAAATTTGCGAAGTAGCAAGTGCAAAGTTCTCTACTTCAACAATGGCTTTGGCGGGCTGAATCACTCTAAAATACACAACTGCATTTACCTTGATCGATACGTTGTCCTGGGTGATAATATCTTGCGAGGGTACGTCGAAAACAACGGTTCGTAGACTTACCTTAACCAGCTTATCAATTATCGGAATGATAATAATTAAACCCGGGCCTTTTGAGCCGCCGTTTACTAAGCGTCCGAGGCGGAAAACCACTCCGCGTTCATACTCTCTCAAAATCCAGATGGCATTGGAAAGTATTAAAAGTGCAAGCAGAATAATAATTGCAACAACTATTGAAAAAGCGTTCATATGTCTTATTTAAGCATGTTTAACCTCAAGTTTTAAATTATTAAGGCCCACCACCTTAATTTTCTCGCCTTTATTGATTATCCCGTCGAGTGATTCAGCCTGCCAGATTTCTCCATGCACCCGTACTGAGCCAGAGGGGGCCAGCGTATCAAGCGATTCGCCTGTGTCGCCAAGCAGGCCTTCAATGCCGGTTACCGGTTTTGCACGTTGGGCTTTTAAGCCTAAGCCTATTATAAAAAGGAAGAAGAAGGTGGTGATAGCGCAGGCGGTAATAATTACCCCCCATGATATTCTGACAGATTCTAAAAATGAATCAGAGCGTATCAACATAAGCGACCCCAGGAAGAGGCTGATTACTCCGCCTATCGATAGTATACCATGGCTTACAATTTTAACTTCCAGGATGAAAAGAATGATTGCAAAGGCAATCAGCGCAAGCCCTGCATAATTGATCGGCAGTGTATGCATAGAATAGAAAGCGACAATAAGGCAGATTCCCCCAATAATGCCCGGAAGGATTGCCCCGGGGCTGTATAACTCAAACAAAACGCCATAGAGGCCTAGTAGAAATAGTACATAAGCGATGTTGGGATCACTAAGTTGGTCCAGAAATTTCTCCACAACGCTCATCTCATAGGTAATAATGGTAGCTTTCTTGGTATGCAGTGTTTTAATGCCGGATGCCACTTCAAGCTTTCTGCCATCAATTTTATTAAGGAGCTCAGTTGTATTGCGTGAAATAAGGTCAATCACCTTATTTTTTATCGCTTCATTCTCTGTTATAGAAATGCTCTTGCGAACTGCCTGGTCAGCCCATTGCAGGTTTCTTTTTCTCTTTTCAGCAATTGAACGGATAAACGCAGCGGCATCATTAGTCGCTTTCTCGTTCATAATGGTATCCCGCTGCCCCTGCATATTCACTGGATGCGCTGCCCCAATATTAGTGCCCGGAGCCATAGCCGCAATATGCGCAGCAAGGGTAATGAAAACTCCGGCCGAGCCTGCCTGTGCCCCTGAGGGAGAAACAAAAACTACTACAGGTACTTTAGCTTCCAGGATATTACTCACAATTACGCGGGTAGATTTTACCAGTCCGCCCGGTGTATTTAGGTGGATCAATAGGCATTCCGCACGACTATTCTCGGCTTCCTTCAAACCTCTCTTGATAAAGTCTGCCGAAACCGGATTTATGCTGCCGTCTATGGCGATAGACACTACCTTCTGTGCGGAAAGCCGGAAAGATAAGAAGGCGAGAAATAGCAAAATATATCTCATAGGAAAAGAAATAGGCTTTGGTTATGCCATGTATTTTATGTAATTTACTAATAATCAATTGGAAAGACAATGTTTGAGCAGCAGATTGTAAAGTTTATGAAGCTTGCGGAAAATACCCGCTTGCAAGGCTAGCCTTAAAAATTTGGATAAAAGATTTGATAATTGTACATTAGACAATTGTCGGAGATGAAAAGCCCGGCAGCTCGAACCAACGGCCAATTGCCTTAACAATCGCCATTTATAACCATTAACCTCTGATAAGCAATGCAAACTCAGAATTTAAGTCATTTGGAAGATGAAGCCCTTACCGAATTGGTAAGTGGAGGCAATAAGCATGCATTTGATGAACTTTACCGGCGCTATTGGGAAAAGCTTTTTATGTATGTAGTTAAGGTTATTAAAGACAAAGATGAAGCGGAAGATATTTTGCAGGAAGTGTTTGTTTCTGTCTGGAACCGCCGGGAGCATCTAACTCAAATTGAATCTATTTCTGCATACCTTTTTTCCGCAGTGCGTTTTCAAGGCCTAAAATACATTCAGAAGGAATCTAAAAAGGGCTTGTTTATTAATTCGCTGCTAAACTTTTTTACAGACGTTGATAACTGTGTTTACGAGCAGCAGGCACTTAAGGAAGTTGAGCAGGTGTTAGACAATACGATAAAAGATCTGCCCCCCAAAATGCAGGAAGTGTTTATTCTCAGCCGAAAAGAGCAGCTATCCCATAAAGAAATAGCCGAAACACTTAACATCTCAGATAAAACCGTTAAAAAACAAATAGGCAATGCCCTTAAAATTTTCAGGATGAAGCTTGAAAAGGAAAATTTTATCAGCGTTTTTATTCTGTTAGCCAGCTATTTATGATATAGATTTTGTGTCCTAGATAGAGGGTTATTTTTTTCAAAACATCGAAAGCGGAGACATCAAATAAATAAAGCGATTTGTCATCCCGAATTTATTTCGGGAACCCACTCGCATTATGCGAATGTATGATGAGTTGCTGAAATGAATACTGAAACAAGTTCAGCACAAGTATTTTCAGATGACGAGGCGAATTAGAAAGGTTCTCTCAAATGCTTAAAACTTTACGCCATAGGCGGTGGGGGATTTTTTTCAAAACACCGAAAGCGGAGATGACATTCTTCGAAGGCAATTCCGTTGAACGCTTGCAGCCCATTGTTGCGGAGTCCCGAGCGCAGGGCTGAAAAGAACGGCGGGCCCGCTTGAGCCTGTGGGCAGAAGCATCGTTCTTTTCTTGATTTTTGCTTACTTTTTATCAAGAAAAAGTAAGACAGAAAATGGTAAGAGGCAGTTCCTGTGTTATCAAAGGCGAAAACCTCTATAAAAAGCCCCTACATGATTTTATGTCATAAGTATTTATCCTGGAAACAACCTGCATTTTAAAAAAAAATATTTTTTTTCATTTCCATCTACTACCTGCTTTCCATTTCGGGTACTTATATGTACTAACCTCAGAGAATGGACCGGCAACAAATAGAAAACCTCTTAGACCGATTTAAAGAAGGCAAATGCACGCCGCAAGAGGAGGCTATGTTAAACGCTTGGTTTGATAGGGCTTCTGAAGCTGGGCAATGGAGCTGGACAGAAAATGAAAAGCTTGATTTTGGCAATGCTTTAAAAAATCGCATTGGTGCACGATTAGCAGAAAATCAAAGGACTGGTTATTTTTCTCGAATGGCTTTCAGAGTTGCAGCCTCTGTTATTGTTGTATCAGGATTATGCCTGATAGCCTGGCAAAAAGGAGCTGCTATAAGGGATGTACTTGATCCGGTGGTTTATGCACAATCTGTCACCGAGACGGGCAAGCGAGCTAAAATAAAACTACAGGATGGTACCATCGTGTTTCTAAATGCCGGCAGTAAGTTAAAATATCCCGAAAAGTTTAACCGAGATGTACGCCAGGTAGAACTATTAGAGGGTGAGGCTTTTTTTGATGTTGCCCATGACGATGAAAAGCCTTTTGTTGTAATTTCCGGCAAATCCCGTACGCAGGTATTGGGTACTTCCTTTAACATTCGTTCCTATACAGCTTTTGAGGATATCGAAGTTACTGTAGCCAGTGGAAAGGTGGCGGTTGCTAAGGCGTCGGCACAGGGTAATTTTGCTGAAAAGCCTATGTTCTTATTGCCAAACGAGCGGCTAAGCATGAATCGCAAAACGGGTAAAGTACTTAAGTCGCATGCTAACGCGCTCGATGTTTCAGGATGGGTTGATGGCAATCTTTCTTTTAATAATGAGAGCCTGAAAAATGTGGCAACGGTACTTCAAAATACTTACAATGTTGCTTTTAATTTCAAGCAGAAAGAACTTGAAAAAATAAGGCTTTCAGCCAGTTTCGATAATAAGGATTCCTTCAATGAGATACTGTTTGCCATAGCAAAGTCAAACGGCCTCACTTACACATATAAAGGGGATAAAGTACAATTTTACAAGAAAACCAATTATTAATAAACCGTTAAAAATTAGTCAGAATGAGGTAAAGCGCTATAAAAATAAAACCGGTACGATGGGAAATCATACCGGCCATGAAGATCAGCTTCCTAACGCCAATTATTTGGCTGGTCTCGAGTTTAGAAAACAAACGAATTTTATTAACCAAACTAACCAAAGGTATGAAAAAATATACCACATGTAACCCTAATGCTCTTCGGCAATTCATGAGAGTAAGTTTCCAGATTATTTTTCTTTTAATTTTAAGTACACAGCTGCTGGTGGCCGGCAGCTTAAAGGGGCAGGGCGCTTCTGAATCCAAAATAACCTTAAGCATAGAAAATGCTTCTTTAAAACAAGTTTTTAGCTCTATCCAAAAGGCGAGTGGCCTGCGTTTTGTTTATAACGAAAAGCTGGTTTCTGATTATAAGAATATAACCGTTAAGGTTGAAAAAAAGACGGTAGAAACGGTACTAAAGGATGTATTAAAAAACACTCGCCTGGATTACCTGGAGCAGAACAACAAGATAATTATTGTAGAAAAAAGCAATCCGGAGGTTGGCAGCGAAACCGCGGGCGAGGATTTGAACATTGCAGATATCACCGTTAAGGGAAAGGTAACAGACAGCAAAGGAGAAGGCCTTCCCGGTGTTAGCATAAAACAAAAAGGAACGAATAAAACTACCACCTCGGATGTGCAGGGTAATTATACCATCAGCTTAAGTGGAGAAAGCCCTGTCCTTATCTTTTCTTTTATCGGATTCCAGTCTCAGGAAATTCCCGTAAATAATCAAACAGTTATTAATGTTACTTTGACAGAAAATATAGCCAATCTTCAGGAAGTGGTTGTAATTGGTTATGGAACCCAAAGAAGGGCAGATGTAACCAGTTCTGTTGCTACTGTAAAGGCAAAAGATTTTGTTAAAGGCCCGGTCCTGGATGCTGGGCAATTATTGCAAGGCAAAGTTGCTGGTTTAAGTATTGCCGCCCCAAGTGGCAACCCAACTGAAGGTACTCAGATTTTATTACGTGGGAATACCACTTTGTTCGGTGCAAACTCAAACCCCCTAGTATTAATTGATGGAATTCCTGGCGACCTAAAAACAGTAGCCCCCGAAGACATTGAATCTGTTGATGTTCTAAAGGATGGTTCTGCAGCTGCGATTTACGGTGTAAGAGGTTCAAATGGTGTAATTATAATAACTACAAAAAGAGCAAGCGGCAACTTTGCTAATAATGTGGATTACAGTGGTTATGCAAGTACGCAAACTATAGCCAAAAAATTGGATATGCTTACAGCCCAGGATTACCGCGACCAAATTAGTGCTGGAACGAGAGAACCGAAATGGGATGGTGGAAGCAATACAGATTGGTTAAAAGAAGCAACAAGAACACCTATAACACACGTTCATAACCTAACTATAAGAGGAGGAAATAGTACAACAAATTATCTGGCATCTGCAAATTATCGTTCTCTAGAAGGAATTTTTAGAAAGAGCGATAATAAAACCTTTACAGGTAGGATAGATGTGAACCATAACATGTGGGATAATAAACTAAAGTTTAATATCGGATTACTTAATCAGACTAATAATTATACCAGGAATAATAACGGTGGTAATAGCTTTAATGGATGGATTTATAGACAAGCGGTAATCCGTAATCCTACAGAACCAGTATATGGCCCTAATGGACATTTCGATGAGCAAACAGGAAATTTTGATTATGAGAACCCATTGGCACTTTTATACGAAAGCGATGGCGAATCGAAGAATGTAAATTCCCGAATGAACGGTTCAATTACATACAAACCGATCAATGATTTAAAGTTATCAGCTCTTTTTTCGTATTCCAGGTTTAATTCTAACAATGGATATGCAGAAAGTAAAAATCATATTTCTACAATTAGAAGCAGTTTAAATGGTTTTGCCTCAGTGGGTTCCAATTTATCTATCGATCGCCTGGCAGAATTTACGGCAGAGTATTCAAAATCCATAAAAGACCATCGTTTTGTTGTTTTTGGAGGATATGGTTACCAAGAAAATGTTTCTACGGGCATGTATTCAGATAACCAGGATTTTCCAACAGATATTTTTGATTACAACAACCTGGGATTAGGCGAAGGGATAAAAAATAGTAAAGCTAATATCAGTAGTGGTAAATCAGAGACAAACCTGATTAGTTTTTTTGGAAGATTAAATTACAATTATAAAGATAAATACCTGTTATTGGCAAGTTTAAGGCATGAAGGAGCTAGTCAGTTATATGGCTCAAATAGTCCCTATGGAAATTTTTGGGCTATTTCGGGAGGTTGGAGAATTACTAATGAGAACTTCATGAAAAACCAGAAATTGTTTAATGACTTAAAGCTACGGGCAGGCTATGGTATAACAGGAAATCAACCTAATCGCGGCTTTCTTGCTAAGCCTTTAATAGAATATACAGACTACGTGTATTCAAATGGAAAATGGACAAGAATTCTGGTGCCTGCAACCAACCCTAATCCATTTATCAGATGGGAGGAAAAACATGAGACTAATCTTGGACTGGACTTTAGTTTATTAAAAGGCAGAGTAAGTGGTAATGTAGATGTTTATAATCGCCGGATTAAAGGGCTGCTTTACGAATATGCAGTACCAAGCCCACCTAATTTATATGAAAAAACATGGGCAAATGTGGGTAAAATGGAAAATAAGGGTCTAGAAATAATGTTAAATGGCGCACCTGTAAAGTCAAAGAATTTTGTATGGAATACCAGCGTTAATTTCTCTACTAATACTAACAAATTAATTAGCTTATCAAACGAACTTTATCAGACAACTAGTCCCTATTTCGAAGCAGGATTTGCCGGTATACCTATTCAAACCTTTACCCATCTTGTAACCATAGGGAAGAATGTAGGCGATTTTTATGGATATAAAGTTATTGATATAGATGAAAGTGGTAAATGGATCTATGAAGGCAAAGACGGTCAACCTGTAAGGTATGATGATCAGGGATCACATGCTTTTGAAAACAAAAAAGTAATCGGCAATGGCCTGCCAAAATATTACGCCGGCTGGAACAATAACTTTTCTTATAAAAACTTTGATTTAAGTATTACCATGAGAGGGGCGTTTGATTATCAGATTGTTAACTCTCAACGGATGTATATGGAAAACCCAGCTATTCAAAATTATAATATTATGAAATCTGCTTATGATCCTGTTTTTGGAAAAACGGTATTGAAAGTAAATGCATTGGAGTTTAATAGCTACTATGTAGAAAACGGAGATTTCTGGAAGGTAGATAACATTACATTCGGATACAATTTCAATAAAATAAAGAACAGTTATATCAAGAGAGCGCGGATCTACCTGTCGTCTTTAAATACCCTCGTTATCACTAAATACAAGGGATTAGACCCTGAAGTAAACAGAATTGGCTTAAATCCAGGAGTAGATGACCGCGATAAGTATCCTACTACCCGCACATTTACAATGGGAGTGAATTTGAATTTTTAAAATTTTTAAAAATTAAACAATGAGAAAGCTTAGCAAAATATATTTAGTTATTACTGTTTTTGTTTCTATAATAACTATAACTTCCTGTACGAAGTTAAAAGATACGCCATATACAGCCATTATATCAACTGAATTTAATCCTACCAAGGATGATCTGGCAGCGTTAGTTGGAGCAGGATACTCTCAATGGCGTTTTATACTGCTGGACTGGAATGGCTTATGGAGAGCACAGGAAATTACATCTGATCAAATAGTTATACCGAAGCGCCCATGGGGATGGTTTGACGATGGTGTTTACCAAAGGCTGCACAAGCATACCTGGACCACTGATGATGATGTGATAAAAAACGCATGGGGCAGAACATACAAAGGTATTACAAATTGTAACCGGATTATTTACCAGATAGAGTCAGGGCTGATTCCGGTTACAGAAGGAAAGGAAGCTACCCTCGCAGAATTAAAAGTACTCAGGGCTTCTTACTATGCTATTTTATGTGATTTCTTTGGTAACGTTCCAATTGTAACACAATTTGATTTGCCACTGGGATTTTTGCCTAAGCAAAATACACGTGCGGAAGTTTACAATTTCATCGTAAAAGAACTTACAGATAATATTCCACTATTAAGTCCCAATAATAATCTGGCAACCTATGGAAAATTTAACAAATGGGCCGGTTTTACGTTGTTGGCCAAAATGTACCTTAATGCAGGAGTTTATACAGGTACACCAAAATGGCAAGAGTGTATTGCCGCCTGCGATTCGGTTATTAACTCAAAGGCCGGATATATTTTAGAGCCTGCGCAGAAAAATGCATTCGTAACAGAAAATCAGAATTCAAAGGAAATCATTTTTGCATTACCGATGGATGAAGACTATACGAATAACTGGAATGCATTCGATCATCATATGCAAACTTTGCAGCAGGAGAACCAGGCAACATACAATCTCAAAAATACTCCTTGGGGAGGTATGTGTGCAATCCCTCAATTTATAAACACATTTGATCAAAGCGATGCGAGGTATGTTAATAACTGGATAAAAGGCCAGCAATATACTTCAGCTGGTCAAATGTTATATGTAGCCCAAGGAGATTTTAAGGGCGCGCCTTTAAGTTTTGTCAATGAATTACCAGGATTGGAAAAAGGAGAGTCAGTGCATGGGTTCCGCCTGAATAAATTCGAGATAAAAATGGGTTCGACTAATAGGTTGAGCAACGATTATCCTATTTATCGCTATGCTGATATATTAATGATGAAGGCTGAATGTTTGCTTCGTACTGGCCAGCCTGACGCCGCTGCCGCCATTGTTACCCAGGTAAGGCAAAGAAATTTTCCCTCAGATCCATCGAAAGCTACCGTTACTGGAGCTCAATTACAACAAGGCAGCACGTATGCTTATGGCCTTAAGGATGCGGTAAATAACCTATTTACCAATGAAGGTGGCGCAGATATTCAATACGGAAGATTTTTAGATGAATTAGGATGGGAGTTTGAGCAGGAGGGACACAGACGTACCGATATGATCAGATTCGGGGCATTCACTAAGAAGTCCTGGCTTTCACATACCGCTACCAACAATCCCAACCTGATATTATTTCCTATTCCGCGTACAGAAATACAAAAAAATAATAATCTGGTTCAGAACCCGGGCTATTTATAAGCACTGTTTGAAAATTGGTTAATTGGCTGATAATGCCCCGGAGCGATTCGGGGCATATCTATGTTTTTATATGGAAGGCTTTTTTCTTTCGATAATAACGCCAATAGGTAGGCTGGTTGGGATAAAAAGATTTTATAAGATTTTGCATAGAAGCAGAAGGGCTTCGCAAAGACGTAATAGGAACGCGCCTTTGCGAAAAAACTCTGCGCCTTTGCGCGAAATAGCTATTTATCAAACAATACCATTACTATAAACACACGATCAGATTTTAATTTATGAAGAAGCTATTTTTTGCAGCTTTACTATCCATTCCTTTTTACACCGGTGCACAAACCAAACTAACAACGTTCAACATCGAAGATGTACAGTTGCAGCCAGGTATGTTTAAAGATGCCGAGAGTACCGACCTGAAATACATCATGTCTTTGGATCCGGATAGGCTGCTGGCGCCTTTTCTGCGCGAGACGGGGCTTAGCCCCAAAGCTCAAAATTATCCTAACTGGGAAAACACAGGGCTCGATGGGCATATCGGCGGGCATTATCTTTCGGCTTTGGCGCTGATGTATGCTGCTACCTCTGATAAGCAAGTTCTCGATAGGCTTAATTACATGCTTAATGAACTGAAAAAGTGCCAGGACAATAGTGGTGATGGCTATATTGGCGGCGTTCCCGGAAGCAAGGCGCTATGGAAAGAAATTGCCCAGGGAAAAATTGAAGCAGGCGGTTTTGATGTCAATAAAAAATGGGTTCCGCTATACAATATCCATAAAACCTATTCGGGCTTACGCGATGCCTATTTGTTTGCGCATAGCGAACTTGCCAAAAATATGCTCATTAAGTATACCGACTGGATGCTGAATGTTACCGCAAACCTGAATGAAGATCAGATCCAAACCCTGTTGAAATCAGAACATGGCGGCTTAAATGAGGTGTTTGCCGATGTCGCAGCAATAACCGGCGATAAAAAATATGTGGAACTTGCTCGTAAATTTTCGCACAAAGTGATACTCGAACCGCTGGCGGGCCGGCAGGATAAATTGAATAACCTGCATGCTAATACTCAGATACCAAAAGTTATTGGCTTTGAACGTATTTCCAGCCTTAACGGCGATAATGCCTATCATACAGCAGCGCAGTTTTTTTGGGAGACAGTGGTGAGTCACCGCACAGCAGCTATTGGTGGAAATAGCGTAAGGGAACATTTTCATCCTTCAAACAACTTTTCCTCCATGATTAGTAGTGAGCAAGGCCCCGAAACCTGCAATACCTATAACATGCTCAAGCTTACAAAAATGTTATACGAGGCTGAAGGCATTGAAAAGTATGCAGATTATTACGAAAGGGCCTTGTACAACCATATTCTTTCAACCCAGCATCCGGAGAAAGGCGGCTTTGTCTACTTCACCCCAATGCGCCCGGGCCATTATCGCGTGTATTCCCAGCCCCAAACCAGTTTCTGGTGTTGTGTAGGTTCCGGCATGGAAAACCACGCCAAATACGGCGAGTTTATTTATGCCCATAGTGATAAAGATGTATATGTAAACCTGTTTATTCCTTCTACCCTAAATTGGAGAGAAAAAGGCTTGAAACTTAGCCAGCAGACTAATTTTCCAGAGGAAGAAGGAACAACACTGACTATAGAATCGGTTAAGAAATCCAATTTTATTTTGAATGTACGCTATCCGGCCTGGGTGGCAAAAAATGCCCTGACGATAAAAGTAAACGGGCAGCCGGTTAAATTCGAAGCAAGCCCGGCTTCGTACGTGGCTATAAAACGCAATTGGAAAAAAGGTGATAAAATTACCATAGCACTTCCAATGCAAACCACAACAGAAAAGCTGCCCGACGGCTCTGACTATGTTGCGGTGTTACATGGCCCAATAGTGCTAGCCGCTAAGACAGATACAGCCGATATGCCTGGACTCTTTGCGGATGACAGCCGAATGGGGCACGTGGCTAATGGAAAGAAAATTCCATTGCAGAATGTGCCTTTTTTTGTTAGCGATAATACTGATCTGGCCTCTCAGATTACACCGGTAGCTGGAAAGCCATTCACGTTTTCAGCAACTAATTTAATTTATCCGGCAAGTGCCAGATCTTTAGAACTGATTCCTTTTTATAAGCTGCACGATTCTCGCTATGTTATTTACTGGCAAACATTAACTCCGGGAAAATTGCAGGAAATCCAACAGAAGCTTGCAGCGGAAGAAACAGTTAAGCAAAAGCTGGAAGCTATTACTCTTGATGTGGTTACCCCCGGAGAACAACAACCAGAATCAGACCATTTTATCGAAAGCAGTAACTCTGCCACCGGCGTTACTTTCGATAGGCACTGGCGCTCTGCAAAAGGCTGGTTTAGCTATAAATTGAAAGATAAAGTCAAAACAGCAGACAGGTTACAACTTACTTACTTTGCCAAGGATAAAGGCCGCAAGTTCAAGATTCTAATTAATGAGCAATTGATTGGAGAAGTTAAACTTGAAGGAACGAGGGAAGGCAATGACTTTTATACCGTTGATTACCCAATTCCGGCTAAAGTAATCCAAAAATCTAATGGCATTTTAACTGTAAAATTTGTAGCTGCCGAAGATTCTGCTACTGCAGATATTTTTGAAGTTCGCTTGCTCAAAAAGTAAAAAAATATTCTTTATCAGAAGCCACGGGTAAGCGCCTGTGGCTTTTTTGCTTTATCCGCTACGAGCTAAAATTGCGCCAATATGGAGGTGTCCAGTTAAATTGAGTTGGTTTTCATTAACGCAAGTTTCGATTATTTGTATACCCCAGACTCATAGCAAGGCTAAACACAATATGAGCCAGAAAAAGATGTCCGTAGAACCGGTAATGATTAGTTTTGGGCGGTTGAGGGTGCATTTTAAAACATAAATGCCATATAGCAATTCCGCCTAAACCAGCCAAAGCTCCTAATGCCAGACCCGAACGTACCGAAGGGCGTGAATGAGTTTTTCGCCAGGCATAAGGGTGAGCCAATGCCAGCGCTTCTCCAACAGCATAGTGAGTTAGCCAGCCCGCCCAGTTTGCAGCGCCTTTCTCAGTAGTAAAGCCTGAGTTTTTCAGAAACCCAGCTAAAAGCAGTGGCTCTTTAAAGTTTTTCCCTTTCCGCTCCGAAATAATGTAGCTGAACAAAGTCATCAAAGAGGTAGCCGCTAACCCTAACACTGCAGTTTTTTCTTTCTTCATAGCACAAGGAATTATTCAGTAGTATTTAGCCATAAATGTGCCAGTCTGAATAGTAAAAGACTCCCACAAAGAGATATGGCTCCCCTCTCTTTTGTCCAAAGGACTCCTTCGGAGGAAAGGGGTCAATGCTATTAAGTTAAGAGTATAAAGGTGCTGGTGGGGACACCAGCACCGGGAGTTTTCCGTGGTTGGTGTCCTCACCAACCACTTAACTTAATAGCATTTGGAGAGGGGTTGGGGGGAGGCTTTTGTTATGAGCTTTTGTTATGAGCTTGTTGCCGATTCAGCTCTGATTTCCTCATGCAGCCGTGCAGACTATGACTTTCGACATTCCACCATACATCCTCTAAACACACCCATAATAGAAAAATTTGCTAAACCGATTTAGGTTGCATATAATTGTATCGTAATTATAAATCACACACACACATCCTTAGATTTAACTGTTTTGAAGCTTTCAACAAAAAGGCTGGAATGAGCTTAGCCGGCCTGATGCAATAGTTTTTCAGCTTCGGAATACGTTATTAACAGGAAGCACAATTAAAACCATGAATAAGCTTTTACTATTAACATACGTTGGCTTAACAGCGTTTTGTTTACGGCCGAGTAGTTTGCACGCGCAGGAGTTCAGTTCATTAGATCAGGTAACATTTGGGGATACCAGATCTGAAGAAAAACACCAGCTGAAGTCAGAAAATTCAAGCATTATTTCAGGCGGCTTAGGCCAGCAGGCAAGGGTGTTAAGCCCGAAGCCAACGCCAACTTTTGAGGGCGGCAAGCTAGCCTTTGCAGCAAAAGTAGACCCGCTTAAACAGAATTACATCACCGTAAAGTTTTGGGGTAATGATAGAGACAAAACCATGCTGCTTATTTTTATAGATGGAAAGCAAATTGGGTACCGGCATTTAGGCGATATAGATTTTCTATGGCTGGGCAACGGCGAGCCGGCATTTAACAATCGTTTCTTTTACGTTACCCTTCCGCTGCCAATTCAGTACACCAAAGGGAGAAAAACTGCTAACCTCGAAATTCGCTCATTTGGGCTCATATGGGGCTATGGAGAAACCTTTGATAAGTACCAAAAGAATATGATATCTCCGTCACTGGGCTTGTACAAAGCATATACGCACACCAATCCGGCATTTGCTCCACATAAAAAAGAAGTTCAGGGAAAATATGATGCTAAGCCCTCTCTGCGCCCCGAGCCGGGTGAGGAAGTAATGGAAGCCTTAAAAACAAGGGTAAATACCGAATTGCTTAAAATGCTGGCATCTGATAAGCCTTTAACCCAACAGGAGATGGTTTTATTAGCCGAAGCATACTCTGTTAAATGGACACCTGCTTTTAACAATCAAAAAGCAATTGACAAAATTGTGTTTTCAATTGATGAATTCTGCAAAGCTTTTGTTAAAAATCCGGAATTGGCATGGAACGATAAAGCCGTATATAATTCAGAATGGCTTACAACGGGTTTGCTTTCGCGAAGCATTGCTACCGTTTGGAATAAAATTAGTCCATTTGTTGATGAAACCCTCGATAACGGCGGCGGAGTAAAGGTTTTGCGCCGTAACGCCTGGGCTGAATTATTGCAGGCGAGCTTGAAGTATAGCACCACTCACAGGCGGCATTACACTAACCAAACCATGATTATAGACCTGTTTACATTCGAGTGTAATAAGGCTCTCGCTTTGCTAGCCCCTTCAAAAGCTCTTCCCCGGCATAAAACATTAGGCTACTTATATGAATCCGTTGGCTTGGCGCCCTGGTTGGGGAAGGAAACCGAAAACGGGCCGGAAAAACCTCTGGGAGACAACTACTGGCAGACAACTGATAAGGGATTAACCAAAGAACTAGGCTTTGTAGGCTATTATGGCGAGGTATTGGATTGGGTAGTAGATATTTACAGATCGACCTGTGTGGATGGAAAGCCAGGTACCGGCGATGAGAAGATCAGGCAGCAATTGCTTAAAATGATGAAAGCGCGTACCTATTTCCGCTATCCGGCACCCGACGCTGATGGCTTCAAGGCTTTTAGGGCAGAGGCTGTAGTTGGATGGAGAGATAGCGGCCATTACCCAGGAAATGTACTATATGGAGACAGGGGTGTTGCCTGGGATGCAAGCCCGTTGATGACTGCCGCCGCCACTTTAGACCCTACCGCCATTGGAATTGCACAAGAAATGATTGCAGACAACCAATTCTTTAAAATGTTGGAGGAAAAGCTCAAACCGGGTGGTATTCGGGTAACAAAAAGCCTCATTCGTATTCCAGATGAATATGAGTTTATTAAGGATTTGAAGAAGAGCGATGTTCATTTACCAATGTCTAAAGAAAGTCCTGATTTTGTATTTTCTGACGAAGAAGATGGCGTTATAGCCATTAAAAACGGAGATGAAATACTGTACGCTTCTTTATATTGGAGAGCAAGATACGCGGTGAACAACCTGGCAAGGGTGCATTACATTACGCCGACTACAGATCGTATCGCAATTTTTTATATTGAATCGCAATACAGGCCTTCCGGGATGTCATATACCCGCCCTAACTGGACTAACATGGGCTTTTCCGGTTCAAGAAATTTTTATACAGATGTTGAATCTGCCAACACCGACGAAGTACTTCCAATTGCTAAAATTCCTGATGGCATAAAGTTCAAGCCAGGCGATGAGAGTATTTTTGCTGGCAAAGCCGATTTCTACAAAATGGAATATGGAAACTACCTGGTTGGCATGAACATGGCTAAAGACAGATCCTTCGATTTAAATATTCCCGAGGGCTTCAGTGTAGCCACCAACCTGGTAACCAAAGGCAAAGTGAACAGTAAGGTGATTAGCGTAGCTCCAAGAACTACCGTGGTGCTGTATAGAAAGTAAGTTGGGTTGGCGGATTAGGTCCGAGTTAACAATAAGGTGAGAATCGCTTTTTATAATACAATTGTTTGGCGGCTATGCGCTGCAAAAGCCACCTATATAAATAATTAAAAATGAACAAATATTTAATCTGCTTTTTCGCTGCATTTATTGGCGTCAGACTAGCCCAGGCACAATCCCATTATCCAGGACAGCATGCCGGTAAATTTGCAATGCAGGATAGACTGAAACCGGCAGTGTATGCATTCGACCTGGACGCTGTTCGCTTGCTTGACGGCCGTTTTAAACAAAATATGGAACGGGAACAGAAATGGCTGTTATCCATTGGAGTAAACCAATTATTGCATAGTTTCAGGACTAATGCCGGAGTTTACAGTGGTAGTGAAGGCGGCTATTTTGAAACAAAAAAACTAGCTGGTTGGGAAGCTCTGGATTGCGAATTAAGAGGTCACTCCACAGGGCATATTCTATCCGGCTTGGCTTTAATGTACGCCTCAACTGGAGACGAAAAGTACAAGCTAAAGTCAGACAGCCTGGTTTCCGGATTGGCAGAAGTACAGAAAGTTCTTAACCAGGACGGCTATTTGAGCGCATTTCCGCAAGGAGTAATTGAACGCAATCTAGCGGGTAAAAAAGTTTGGGCGCCTTGGTACACTCTGCATAAAATTTATTCAGGGCTAATTGATCAATACTTGTATTGCGGCAATAAACAAGCCTTAGATGTAGTATCCAAAATGGGCCTATGGGCACATAAAAAGCTGCAGCCCGTAACAGCAGAACAGCGCAGTACTATGTTGCGCAACGAGTTCGGCGGCATCAACGAATCGTTTTATAACCTCTACGCTATCACCGGAAAACCAGAATACAAATGGTTGGCAGAATTTTTCTATCATAATGATATGCTTGATCCCTTAAAAGAGCATAAAGATATTTTGGAAAAAAAGCATGCCAATACGTACATTCCTAAACTGCTTGGCTTAACCCGCCAATATGAATTGGATGGAAAAGGTGAAGGACACGCCAGCGCAGATTTCTTCTGGCAAACAGTAATAAACCACCATTCATTTGCCACAGGGAGCAATAGTGACAAAGAAAAGTTCTTCAAAGCGGATGATATTTCTCACCATTTAACAGGCTACACCGGCGAATCATGCAATGTGTACAACATGCTTAAATTGACCCGGCACCTTTTTACTCATACAGCCAAGGCCCAGTATGCTGATTATTATGAGAAGGCTTTATTCAACCATATTTTAGGGCAACAAGACCCTGCAACGGGAATGGTCGCTTATTTCCTTCCAATGCTACCCGGAGCCCATAAAGTATATAGCACGCCGGATAGCTCGTTTTGGTGCTGTGTTGGCAGCGGATTTGAAAACCAGGCAAAATACGGCGAGTCGATATATTACCACAGCGATAATGCTTTGTTCGTAAATCTGTTTATATCATCCGAACTGAATTGGAAAGAAAAAGGCATAAAATTAAGGCAGGAAACTAGCTTTCCGCAGGAAGGAACTTCAACCTTTACCATTGTATCGGCGGGTTCTGCAAATTTAAACTTGAATATCCGTTATCCGGGATGGGCAAAAAATGGCGCATCAATTAAACTAAATGGCAAAGCAGTTAAAGTAAGCCAGCAAGCCGGCAGCTATATCTCCCTTAATAGAAAATGGAAGGCTGGCGATAAAATAGAAGTATCTTTTCCAATGGCTCTGCAGGCTATCCCTACAAATGATAATCCTGATAAGATTGCGCTTGCCTATGGGCCAATTGTATTAGCAGGCACAATGGGAACAAATGGATTTATCAGCAGAGCCCCATATTCTAACCCGAGCATGTACAATGATTATTACACTTATAATTACAATGTACCTGCCGATATAAGGCAGTCACTAAATCTGAAAATTAATAAGTTAAACGATGCGGTAAAGCCAGTAGCCGGAGAAAAGCTCACGTTTAAAACAATAAAGGAAGGAATCATACTAAAGCCACTATATGATATTCACAGGGAAAGATACGTGGTGTATTGGGATATAGCTAAGTAACAAAATAATGATTAAACGTATAAAAAATCTGCTGGCATTAAGCCTCCTCATCTTCGCCAGTGCTTCTGCAAGCGCACAAAACTTCATCCATCCGGGCATATTTCATAGCCGGGAAGATTTGGAGCGAATGAAAAAAGCTGTTGCCACAAAAGAGGAGCCTATTTATTCGGGGTACCAGCTGTTTGCTCAGAACCCCGCTTCTCAGAGTACCTACAAAATGCAGGGGCCTAAGGAAATGGTTGGCCGTAACCCAACAGTCGGCCAATCAACCTATGATAGCGATGCCAATGCCGCCCATCACAATGCAATTATGTGGGCAATAACCGGTGAGAAAGCCTACGCCGAAAAATCTATAGAAATTGTAAATGCCTGGGCCTATACCCTTAAATCCATCACCGGTCGAGATGCTGTTTTAATGGCGGGTTTGGGCCCTTTCAAAATGGTTAATGCTGCAGAAATTCTTCGTTATACCAATTCAGGCTGGAAACAAGCTGATATTAAGCAGGCAGAGAAACATTTTAAAGAAGTAATTTATCCGGTAATTAAGGATTTCGCCCCCTTTGCCAACGGGAACTGGGACGCTGCGGCTATGAAAACGGTGATGTCCATTGCGGTTTTTTGTAATGATGGCGAAATGTTTGAAAGAACATTCAAATATTATGTAAACGGACATGGAAACGGTTGTTTAACTAATTATGTAATTAATGAAGCAGGGCAGATACAAGAAAGTGGCCGCGATCAGGGCCATACCCAGTTGGGAATAGGGATGCTTGCGGAATGCTCAGAAATTGCCTGGCACCAGGGGTTAAACCTGTTTGGTTATGCGGATAACCGCTTGCTTAAGGGCTTTGAGTATGTAGCCCAATTTAACCTTGGCAATGAAGTGCCT
>Ga0307408_100000884_pt1 | contig 23589 bp, 26 predicted proteins | sample 322Cmetagenome_FD_202116 | JGI IMG/M metagenome (GOLD analysis project Ga0307408, IMG submission 202116) | Maize rhizosphere microbial communities from greenhouse at UC Davis, California, United States - 322HYB-C-3 | ecosystem: Host-associated > Plants > Roots > Rhizosphere > Soil | place... | reverse complement strand
GCCGCGTGGTGCCCGCCATCGAAGTCGGCTTCGGTGGTGGCGTCCGCGTCGGCGTGGCGTTTCGACGAGCGATGCGCGGTCGTCGCTGAGATGTGAGCGGGCCAACACCCTACGGGGCTGAACGGGGCACTCGCTTACTCCTCCTGGAGTGCGCGGTCGTCGCTCTCGTCGTGTTTATCGCGTACGCCGCATCTCGTCCGCCGGCCGTTGCCACGCTCGGCCGTCTGTACGACGACGTCGTGTATCTCTCCGTCGGAAAATCGATCGCCGAAGGTCACGGCTATCGCTCCGCCCAGCTCGTCGGCACCCCGGTCCACGTGAAGTTTCCACCACTCCTCCCGGCAATCTACGCCGTGGGCTGGCTGGGGTTCGGAACGCTCGACGCCGTTGCCTCGATGGCGCTCTGGCTGAATATCGTCATTGCGTCGGCCAGCGCCGGCGTGCTGTGGTGGCTCGCGCGCCGCGAGCTTGGGGTCAGCCCGGTTGTGGCGGCGCTGTTCGTCGCCGTGCCGATCGTCACCAACCGGACGATGTTCTACGTCAGCGGAGCGACGAGCGAGCCCTGGATGCTGCTTGGCTGGGCGACGTCCCTCGTGCTCGTCAGGCGCCTAACGCGACTTGGCGGGTCGGCCGCAGTGGCGACCGGAACGTCGCTCGCTCTGGGGCTCACCCTGGCGGCTACCGCACTCTCGCGGACCCAGGGAACGGTGATCGCGGTGGGTGTATTGGCGGCGCTGGCGGTCGGGCGGACCGGTTGGCGCCGATGGGTGATCGTCGCGGCGGCGACTCTCGCGCCACTCGTCGCGTGGGCCGCCTGGCACGGCGCCATGATGGCGAGAGGCCCGTTGTCCCCATTGCCGGATCAGAACAGCTACTTCTCGTGGATTCCGATAGGCGGGCTGGCCGATTTCACTCGGTTCGTGGTGGCGATGACGAAGTCCAGCGTGCCAGTCTACTGGTGGAACGCGGCCGAGGTGCTGGTCGGCTGGAGATCAGCGAAGACGCTTGCGCTCGCCGGCGCGATGGTGCTCGCCGGCCTCGTAGGCGTGGCGCTGCTCACGCGCCGCTTTCCCGCGATGTCGTTGAGCCTGGTGCTCACGTTAGGCGTTCTGGCGATCTGGCCGTACGTGCAGGACCGCTTCCTGACCACGGTCCTTCCCGTACTGGGCGTGGCCGCCGCGTATGCGGTTCAGCGAACGCTTGCACTGGTTCCGACCGTCGCGCGCCGAGCCGCGCTCGCTGGCGTCGGAATGATGACGGTTGCGGTCCTGATCGCGAACGGACGTCTTCGGGTGGAGCGCGCTCGAGGCGAGTCGCGCTCAGTGTACGTGTTGGCCTTCGGGCAGATGGTCGACTGGATCGACGTCAACACGACACCCGACGCGCACATTATGGTCGAGTCGGGAGGCGCCATCTATCTCCGCACCGGGCGTCGTACGTCGATCCCGGATCCCGAGGAGCCGATGCTCGGCAGGAGCGTCTTCGACCAGCCATTTCGGTTCCACTCGACACGGCTGCTGGCCGACTCGGTGGACGATGTGATCATCTGGGATGGCGGGCCCGGACGTGCGGCTGCGGCGTTACGCGCACTCGCGGTGCGGTGCCCCGGCGTTCTCACCGAAGCCGCCCAGGACTCGGCGTCGCCCGCAGCGAGGAACGGCGTGCGATTCTACACAGTGCGTCGCGATCCGCCCTGTCTGCGCGAACTCGCACGTGCTGAGCCCGCACCAGTCAGCACACACAACAAGAACGCCCCGTGAACGGGGCGTTTTCTATCGCGACTGGAGCCTAGGCCGCCGACGCGGCATCGACCTCAGGAGTCTTCGCTTTTGGAGGAGCTGCGAACCGCTCGCCGAGCGTTCGAAGATCCTTGAGTTCGCCTTCCGACAGCTCGTGGTACCGATCACCCAGGTACTTCATTGTATCGTTGAACCACTCGACCTGGTGCTCCGGCTCCGCGCCGATCACAGCGCACCGCATGATGTGCTGGAACAACTCATCGCGGGCCTGCTCAAATACCGTGGGCTCCGCAACCTCTCTGCGACGACGTGACTTCTGTTTGGCCATGAATTCCTTGAGTAGGAGTGTACGGCAAATCTAACGTAAACAGACGGCGAATCGATAGTCGTGAAGGCAGTGCAACGTCCGCATGACGTCAACATCTACGCCAACCCACCCTCCGGCGTTCCAGCATCTTCCGCGACGATTTCGGCCGCGCTTCCCGCGAGCTCGTCCGGACCCGGATTTTCACGTCCGACGTGTGGCGATATGAACGACGCGACCAGTGCTGCGAGTTCGTCCGGTGCGTCTTCCGGGATGAGACGTGCCGACTCGACAAATGAGACAACGCGACAATCGGCGATGTCGGCCGCGAGTTGCCGAGACACGGCCCCATCGACCCACAGGTCCTTCTCGCCGCGAACTATCAATGTGTGCGCTCGCACCTGAGCCAGGTCGAGATCCTCGAGGTCGGTCGGTCGGACCGCGCGCGCCAGGGCCAGCAGATGTGTCACCCCTTCTTGCCCGATGAACGGGGCGAGATAGCGACCAACGAGCATGGGTGGCATGCGCGCCGGATCTGCGACGCTTTGCGTCAGGATGGGCGTGAGGAGCGCCGACGCCCCGAACAGCCCGCGCGAGACGCGGAGGGCGAACCGCGCCGTGCTCCGCTGCATCGTGCGGATATCGCCGCCGGGAATATCCTCGCCGCCGATGGGGTTGATCAGGACAAGGCGCGCGACGCGGTCCGGCCTGAGCGAAGCGAGGCGCAACGCGATGGCGGCGCCTATGTCGACGCCAACGATGGCCGCGCGCGCAACGCGCAGCGCGGTGAGTGCGCGTTCGAGATAGTCAGCCTGCGCGGCGAGTCCGAAGTCGGCATCGAATGGGCGATCCGACTCGCCATAGCCGAGCAGATCGACCGCGTACGCCGTGTGCTGAGTCAGGGCGAGGGCCGGGGCGACGTTTCGCCACAGAAAGCTGCAGGTGCCGAAGCCGTGGATCAGCACCGCAGGGGCGCCGCCGTGACCGTAGCGCTCGACGTGCATGGCACCCGGGCCAACGGGAATGCGGAGGAGATCGGCGTCGATGGGAGAAGCCCGGGTCGAGTGTCGTCGAGTGGAGATCGGCGTGCCGAATCGCGGGGTAAGGTAGTCGTACACAGGGCGGTTCGCCAAAGGACAAGCGTTGCCGCTCTTCTGACTGCTCCCTAGTTTTCGCCACCCAACCGATCACCACTCCACGCGACGAGCGGCACTTAGCAGCATGGCGGACGAGACGTATGGCGAGGAGCGGGCGCGGAACCTCGAGGCGCTGCTCCGCGATCTGGCGGCGCGCATCGTCGAGATGGACGCGCGGGGGGAGCTCTTGAAGCAGGCTGGGGAGCTCATGCGCCTGATCGGTGATGTGCGGAGCGAGCTGTTTCATTACGAAGTGCGCGCGACGTACGATACGCCGGAAGTCGCGGACAATCGTCGCATCGTGGCCGAGGCCACGGATAACCCAGACAACTCATGGCAAAAGACAGAGTGGACGCCGGACGAGGACGACGAGCCGACGTGGTGAAGAAGTCGAAATCGTCGTCAAAGACCCCGTTCTACGCCGCGATTGGAGTCGTCGCGCTGTTCGGAGTCGGGGCGCTCGCGTACGTCGCGAGCCGGCCAAAGAACGTGGCGACCACGGTGGACCCCGCGAAGATCGTCCCGGGTGAGCCGCAGGGATACCTCCTCGGCAAACCGGATGCGCCGGTGCAGGTGATCGAGTTCGCTGATTTCGAGTGCCCCGCGTGTGGCCAGTTCGCCACGCTCGCGGAACCGGACATTCGAAAACGGCTCGTCGACGCGGGGACGATCAGCTACCGCTTCTACGACTACCCGCTCCCGATGCACAAGAACACGTGGGCGGCGTCGAACGCCGCGGCCTGCGCGGACGAGCAGGGCAAGTTCTGGGAGATGCACGACCAGCTGTTCAACGCGCAGGACCAGTGGAACGGTCAGGCCACGAGCCGCCCGAAGGGCAAGTTCATGGAGTACGCCAAGGCCCTTGGTCTCAACGTCGATCAGTGGGAAGCGTGCTTCGACGCGCGGAAGTACCAGGCGCGCATCAAGGCGAACGAGCAGATGGCCACGAAGCGCGGAGCGAGCCAGACGCCGACCTTCGTGATCGGGGACAAGATGATCGGCGGCGCGATCTCGTTCGATCGCTTCAAGGCGCTCGTCGATTCGGCGCTGGTCCTTGCGAAAGCCGACAGCGCGAAGCCGGCTGGCGCCGGCGATAGCGCAAAGCCGGCGGCTCCCCCCAAGAGCCCGGGCGGTCAGTGACCAAGCGGATGATTCTCGCCACGCTCGCGCTCATCGGCGTGTTCGTGTCGACCTATCTCACGCTATTCAAGCTTGGGTACATCGGCGAGTTGAAGTGCACGATCGGCTCGTGCGAGACGGTGAACACGAGCCAGTGGGCGACGTTTCTCGGACTGCCGGTCGCGGCGTGGGGGCTCGGCTTCTATGTGGTCGCCCTTCTCATCGCGATGCTTGGCGTTCAGGAGAAGTACGCGGACTCCCGCACATTTTCGGTGGCGCTGGTGGCGCTCACGGGATGGGGCGTGGTGTTCTCGGGCTGGCTGACCTATCTCGAGCTGTTCGTGATCAACGCCATCTGCATCTGGTGTGTGACCAGCGCGTGCATTGTTGCGATCATGTTCCTGGTCAGCATCGCAGATCTACGCGAGTTCCGGACTGCCTAACAACCAAACGACGCGACAGCACACAGGTAATTGGTTACTGGAATTGGTTATCAGTGATTTGGACCCTCGGGACGCCTGTCTCGCGAGATGAGCATCCCGGGGGTTCAAATGACCAATAACCCGTACCAGTAACCTGACCTGTAACCTGTGTGCTGTCGCGCCGTTAGGCACGTCGAATTCTCGACCGCCCGTCCGACGCGTCGTCGAGCCGAAGTTTCGGCTTCGAGTCATCCTCACCGGGGTCGCCGTCGTGTGTACGGCGTCGGAACGGCACGAGGTCCTGACCGAGGACCACCAGCGTGCGGGTCGCCACGGTGCTCGCCAACGGCTCGGGAATGCCCATGACGCGGATGTACGTGTCGATCGCGCGATCGAATGGCAGGTCTTCGGCGAGCGTGTCGACGAACATCAGGGCGTTGTCGACGTGCGCGCGGATGACGGATTCCTCGGCCCGCGCCTGTGCGAGGCGAATGCGGCGCTCGGCGGTCGGGTCGAGCTTGCGCGGGAACAGCGATTCGGGAAACAGCCGTCCGAACATATGGGCCCTTGGCTCGGCGAAAACGATCGGGGCTTCAGACGTTGCATGCGACGCCCCGTAGACGCCTCACTCAACAATAAGGCACGAGTCGTTCCTGTAAAACCAGCCCCGACCGCTCAGGCCGCTCGCTCACTCTTCCTCGCCGCCAATCGCGGCCTGCCACATGCCAGCGAGATTCGCCACGACGCTTGGATCCGCGAGCGTCGTGGTGTCGCCCAGCATCCGATTCTCGGCAATGTCTCTGAGCAGTCGTCGCATGATCTTCCCAGAGCGCGTCTTTGGCAGATCCGCGGTGAACAGGATCTCGTCGGGGCGGGCGAGCGCGCCGATCTTGTGCGCGACGAACTGTCTCAGCTCCTCGCGCAGTTCCACACTTGGCCGATTTCCCTCACGCAACGTCACAAACGCGGCAAGCGCCTGCCCCTTGAGCTCATGTGTCTTCCCGACGACGGCTGCTTCCGCGACTGCGTGATGCTCGACGAGCGCCGACTCCACCTCCATGGTGCCGATGCGATGCCCGGCGACATTGAGTACATCGTCTACGCGGCCCAGGATCCAGAAGTAGCCGTCGTCATCGCGCTTGGCGCCGTCGCCCGGGAAATAGAGGTCGGGGCGGCCCGGCCACTTCGAGAAATACGTTTCCACGTACCGAGCGTCGTCGCCCCAGATCGTTCGAAGCATCGACGGCCATGGTTTGGTGATCGCGAGGAGACCGCCGCCCACCGGAATCTCGTTCGCCTTGGAGTCGAGCAAGGTGGCGGAGTATCCGGGGAGCGCGCGCGTCGCGCTGCCGGGTTTGGTCGCAGTCAGTCCCGGCAGCGGTGAGATCGCAATGGCGCCGGTCTCCGTTTGCCACCACGTGTCGACGATCGGACAGCGACGGCCGCCGATGTGCTCATGGTACCACATCCACGCTTCCGGGTTGATCGGCTCGCCCACGCTGCCTAACAAGCGAAGTCGGCTCAGGTCGTGGCGCGCGGGGTACGCAGCCCCCCATTTCATGAACGCGCGAATCGCGGTGGGCGCGGTGTACAGGATGGTGACGCCGTGCTTCTCGCAGAGCTCCCAGAAGCGATCCTTCTCGGGCCAATCGGGTGCGCCCTCGTACATGACGCATGTCGCACCGTTCGCGAGGGGGCCGTACACGAGGTACGAGTGGCCTGTGACCCAACCCACGTCGGCCGTGCACCAGAAGACATCATCGTCGCGAAGGTCGAACACGAGCTTCGTCGTCACGGCCACACCGGTGAGATAGCCCCCCGTCGTGTGAACGATGCCCTTGGGCTTTCCGGTGGTGCCCGACGTATACAGGATGTAGAGCACGTCCTCCGCGTCCATCTCCGCCGGCTCGCAGTACGCGGGGGCATCGGCCATGAGGCGATGCCACCAGTGGTCGCGTCCCTCCTGCATGTGCGCGAACGCTTCATCGCCGCCAGCGCCCGGCCGGCGCATTACGACGATGACGTTCTCGACCGATGGCGCACCTTCGAGCGCCTTGTCTGTGTTCCGCTTGAGTGGAACGACCTGGCCACGTCGATAGCCGCCGTCGGTCGTGATCACGAGCTTCGCCTGCGCATCGTTCATACGATCGCGCAGGGACTCCGGGGAGAACCCGCCGAAGACGACGGAATGGATCGCACCGATGCGCGCACAGGCGAGCATCGCGATGACGACCTCGGGGATCAGCGGCATGTAAATCCCGACACGGTCGCCGCGCCTAACGCCCATCTGACCGAGCACGTTCGCGAACTTGTTCACCTCGACGTAGAGGTCCCAGTACGTGAGCGTGCGACGGTCGCCGGGTTCGCCTTCGAAGATGAGCGCGGCCTTGTTGCGCCGTGCCGTGCGGATGTGGCGGTCAAGGCAATTCACCGACGCGTTCAGCTTCCCCCCGATGAACCACTTGGCGTGAGGGGGCGTCCATTCGAGGACCTTGTCCCAAGGGCGCGACCACTCGAGCGACCCGGCCATTTCCGCCCAGAACCGCTCCGGATCGCGCTCCGCGTCCGTGTACAGCTCAGGCGACGAAACATGCGCCTGCCGGCGAAACTCGTCAGGCGGGGCGAACTTTCGGTTTTCCTGAAGCAGAACGTCGATGTCGGACATTGTCGGGGAACGGGAGACGGGAAGCGGGAAGCGAACGGCCGCATCCAGGCGATTGTGCAGCCGGCAACACGAAACTTCAACGTGACCGGTCGTTCGGTCGAGATGGCTGCCCAGAAATTCTACACCGACGCGAAGTTCGGATGCTGCGGCAAAGTGCGGGCTTCCAACACGAACGGCGATTGGGGATCCAAAGGTTAAGTGCAACCAAGGCAACGCCGTGACGGTTGGTGCCCAGCCTGGCATGCAAGTCGCATTGACCGAGGTCACAACTGAAGGGCGACGCAACACTCGATAAGAGCACACCCGTCGCGAGGCGGGGTCGCAAAGCCAGGAGTCTCGATCAGGAACGTTCGAGATCGTCCGGTTGCCGAAGGTGGTAAGACGAATCGCTCCGCGTTTCGAATCCTCCTGATCGGTGGCAGTGCTCGTTGCCCTGGATGGGAGGGTTTTTGTCATGCAAGCGATTGCGAACAACGATGGCTCCACGCTGATGGCCCCGGATCGACTGATCTCCTCGACGAGCGGAGGCTTTCGTGGGGTGGCCCTTGATCACATTGAAGGTCTGAGTCCGAACGCGAACGGTCTCGTCATCGACCTGAGCCAGACGGTCGACATCGATGCCAGCGGGCTCGGCATACTCGTATTCCTCCAGAAGCGGGCAAAAGAGCGTGGATTCTCGACTACCCTGCGCCATGCACCAGAGCGGGTCCGCAATTTGCTGAAGCTTACATTGCTCGACTTTCTATTCGAGTTCGGGAACTGAAGTGGTCCGGGGCCGTATGCCGTGGCCCCCTTCGGCATAACGACACAGGGTCACTCGCGAAGCGGCGGCCGCTCACTGCGGCCGCCGTTTCGCATCCACACGCCAACGGCTAACGTTCGGGCGTGTCCCAAGCGATCACGCCTATTGAGCACACGCCGCGCACTCCGCCCGTGCCGGACGCCGTAGGTACTCGTCCAGCCATCGCGGTCGACGCACTCACGCGGGCGTTCGGCCGGCGGCTGGCAATCCGGGGGCTGACCTTCGCCGTGAGCGATAGCGAGTGCCTCGCGCTCTTCGGCCCAAACGGGGCGGGGAAAACGACGCTCCTGCGAATTCTCGCCGGACTGCTTCGACCCACCAGCGGTGCCGCGCACATCGCCGGCGTCAAGCTTCCAGGCGGCGCCGAGGCCAGAGCGGTCGTCGGCCTCATCTCGCACCAGAGCATGCTCTACTCGGCGCTCACCGCGAGGGAGAACGTCGAGTTCACCGCGCGGTTGTATGGGCTCGACTCCCCTCGACACGCTGCGATGCTGGCGCTGCAGCGAATGCGCCTCGAGGAGCGAGCCGATTCTCCGGTCCGCTCCTTAAGCCGCGGTATGCAGCAACGTGTATCGATCGCCCGCGCGATCGTCCACGAGCCGCGAGTGGTGCTCCTCGACGAGCCGTATACCGGTCTCGATGAAACAGGTGCGGCGGCGCTGACGGCGGCGCTCCAGTCGCTCAAGAGCAGCGGTGCTGCGCTCGTGCTCGTGACCCACCACCTCGGCGAGGGACTCGCGCTCGCGACGCACACCGCGATCATGCGCGATGGACAGTTCGTCAAGCACGAACCACGCGGAACCGTGGAGCTCGATGCCTATCGCGACGTGTACCGCGAGGCGATCGGCTGATGAGCACCCGCGTGCCTCCGGGCACCTTCGCGGCCGCTGCGCTCATCGCGCGCAAGGACCTCGCCATCGAGTTCCGCACACGCAGCGCGTTTCTCGCGGCGATCGTGTTCTCGCTCCTCGCGATCGTGATCTTCTTTTTCGCATGGGACTCGACTGCCGTCAGCGCCGTCGATCTCGCGCCCGGTGTACTCTGGGTGATCTTCACCTTTTCGGGCCTGCTCGGGCTGCATCGCTCGTTCGGCGTCGAGGAAGCCGATCGAGCGATCGATGCGCTGCTCTCATCGCCGGTGGATCGAGAGGCGGTGTTTCTCGGGAAAGCGCTCGCGAATCTGTTGTTCGTACTCGGTGTCCAGGCGCTTGCCATCCCGGCGGTCGCGCTCTTCTACAACCTTCCGCTCACGAGGGTGCTGGGTCCGCTGATCGGCATCGCCGTGCTTGCGGCCATCGGGCTCGTCTCGATAGGCACGCTCTTCAGCGCGATGGCCGCGAACACCCGGCTCGCCGAGCTGCTGCTGCCGGTGCTCGCGCTGCCCTTCTTCGTGCCGATCGTTCTCCCCGCTGCGCAGTCCACTGCGCGATTGCTGTCCGGTCGTCCCATTGCCGAAGCGATGAGTTGGTTGAGAATCCTCATCGCGTTCGACATCGTGTTCGTAGTGGCGTGCGCGCTCGCGTTCCCGTTCACGCTCGAGGACTAGCACTGACCTTCGATGACAACTCCTGCCACGACAGAAGACCGCCGCAGCATCGACTGGCTGCTGACCATCGCCGTTGTCGCGGTGGCTGCCACGTTCATTCGCGCGATCTTCTTCACGCCGACCGAGGCGCGTCAGGGCCTCGCGCAGAAGATCTTCTACGTCCACGCTCCTTCGGCCTTCATCGGGCTGTACATCGCGTTCGGGCTCGTGGCGGTTGCGGGCGTGCTTTACCTGTGGCTTCGCGACGAGCGACTGGACCGCATCGCTGCGTCGTCGGCTGAAGTCGGCGTCGTGTACATGACCGTCGTGCTCATTACCGGTCCCATGTGGGGGAAGCCCATCTGGGGCACATGGTGGACGTGGGACGCCAGACTCACGCTGACGTTGTTCATCTGGTTCGTGTTCCTGGGATACCTGATCCTTCGGGGAGCGATCGAAGATCACGGCACACGTGCGCGCTATTCCGCCGTGCTTGGCGTGCTTGGCGCGCTGCTGGTGCCGTTCATCCATCTCAGCGTGTACCTGTTCCGCACGCTGCACCCGATGCCGATCGTGCTCAAGCCAGGGCGCCCCTCGCTGCCGAGCAGCATGCTGGCAACGTTCGCGATGGCCTTCGTCTCGTTCTCGCTCCTGTTCGTGGCGCTGCTTCGAGCACGGTATAGGTTGGCCGAACGCGCCGACGCCGTCGCGGCGGAGGAGGAATACGAAGCGTCTCCGGTGCCTAACCTGCGCGCTGAGCCCGTCCGATGACGCCCGACAACGCCGTCTACTTCCACGTCGCCTATACGGCGGCCGTCGTCATTTATGGGGGCTATGTGGTCTCCCTGATTGTGCGCACGAAGCGCACGCGAGCGCGCGAACGCCGCCAGAACCAACGGGGGGTTGCGCGAGAGGCCAACGCCAGGTTGTAGGGCAATCTTGCGGCCTGCCCGCCACATCCGTCGGGCCACCAGCGCGTTGGAATGCGAGGAACGGGAGATCCGACCGGGCGCGATCCTTGCCCATTGTCGAGATGCTGCGGCGCGTGTGCGCCAGCCAACGTCACGCTAACCCCCACCCAATCGCCATGGATGCCAGTCTCTATTTTCGACTGAGGGACCGTATTGACGGCGCAGCCTCGCTCGAAGAGCTGGCGGCTATTGAAGCCGAGATCGACAGCACGCAACCCCATCTAATCGAAAGGCGGGCGTTGGAACGACGGGTGAATCGGAGGGAGCGAGCACTTTCGGGTCCGCCGATGTGACGACAGGGCGCCGGCCAACGGACGGCCCGCCTCCGGCTCGTCAGGCGCGCTGCGTGTCCGCAGCGCGCCAGACGCGTTTTACGGGACAGCCGTGGGTGGAGTAGAATTATCGCCGCACGACCATCCGCGACCGTTTCTTTCGCACAGGCCCATGATCCATCCGTGGCGCGACCTGCCGGCAGGTCCGCATCCGCCCGAGGAAGTCACCGCGGTGATCGAGATCCCGCGCGGGAGCCGAAACAAGTACGAGCTCGACAAGGAGCACGGGATGCTCAAGCTCGATCGCGTGCTGTACTCGGCCGTGCACTATCCGGGCGACTATGGATTCATTCCGCGCACCCTTCACGAGGACGGAGACCCGCTCGACATTCTCGTGCGCATTAACGAGGCGACGTTCCCCGGCTGCCAGATCGACGTGCGTCCGATCGGCGTGCTCAAGATGCTGGATCGCGGTGAGCCGGACGACAAGATCCTCGCCGTGCCGAGTCACGACCCCCAGCATAACGAGTACTTCGACATCGCCGACCTCCCATCGCATTACCTGAAGGAGGTCGAGCATTTCTTCTTGATCTACAAGGATCTCGAGGGGAAGCGCATGGAGATCGCCGGTTGGGAGAAGAGCGATTCGGCCATGCGCGTCATCACGGCGTCGATCGAGCGCTACGCGGACAAATACCTGCGAGTGGGGCCCTAACGAGTCACCGCTTCTTTCGCGCTCGTGCAGCTGGTGGCGGTGGCGGCGTCTCCGGCGGCGGCTCCTCGGCGCGCACGGCGCCGTGCAGCGGAAGTTCCGGCTCTCGTCGCAGTAACAGTTGGTTGTACAGCACGGCCGCGATAATCGCGCCGACGGCCGGCCCTGCCCAGTAGACCGCTTGCCCCTCGAAAATCCCGCTGGCGACCGCCGGTCCGAGTGAGCGCGCGGGGTTCATCGATCCGCCGCTGAACGAGCCAATGGCGAGAATGTTGGCGCCGTAGGTGAGCCCGATCGCGAAGCCGCCGACTCTGGGCGCGTCCGGATCGACGGCGGTGGCGAAGACGACGAACGTGAGGAAGAAGGTCGCGATCAGCTCCAGCGAGAATGCCTGGCGTGCGGTCACGTCGAGTGAGATGGCCTGGCCGCCTCCACGCGTTGCCGCAAAAAGGTCCGCCGGCACGGTCGCCTTGAGCACGTACGCCGCCGCAATCGCCCCGAGGATCTGCGCGCAGATGTAGATCCCCGCCATGAGTGGCTCGATACGCCTGGCGGCTAGAAATCCGAGCGTGACCGCAGGATTCAGGTGGCCGGAAATGCGCATGGTGGCCGTGACCATGATCGACAGGATCAACCCGTGTGCGGTGGCCGCCAGCAACAGCGGTGAGGCGGACTTCGTGTGCTGAGCAGCCATGATCGCTCCGCTGCCGACGAACACGAGCGCGAAGACTCCAACGAACTCGGCGAGGAAATGCCGGGCTGCATCTCTCATTGGACGTGCTCCAGGGAACGTGGAACTTGGGCGGCGAAGCTAGGCGCATCGCTGGAGCACCGCCACCCCCGGCGCTCGTCTAGTTGTCGCCCCGCATCACGATGGCCGCGTTGATGCCGCCGAAGCCGAACGAGTTGCTGACCACGACGTCCAGGTCGGCGGGACGTCCAACGCTCGGCACGTAATCGAGGTCGCACGCTTCATCTGGCGTCTGGAGGTTCACCGTAGGGGGGACCCAGCGGTTTCGCAGCGCGAGCGCACAGATGGCCGCTTCGATCGCTCCCGACGCGCCGAGCGCGTGTCCGTAGTAGCCCTTCGTGCTGCTCACCGGTATCCGGTACGCGTGGTCGCCGAACGCGCGTTTGATTGCCAGCGTCTCCGTGGGATCGTTGAGTGGCGTGGAGCTGCCGTGCGCGTTGACGTAGGTGACGTCGTTCGGGGCGATTCCGGCATCCGAGAGTGCCAGCGTGATGGACCGCGCCGCTTGCGAGCCGTCCGGAAGCGGCGCCGTCATGTGGTGCGCGTCGTTGGTCAGTCCGTACCCGAGCACCTCGCCGTAAATGGGCGCACCGCGGGCGATCGCCCGCGACCGCTCTTCGAGGATCAATACGGCGGATCCTTCGCCCATCACGAAGCCGTCGCGGTCGCGATCGAAGGGACGCGACGCCGAGCCAGGATCGTCGTTGCGCGTGGACATCGCGCGAATGAGAGCGAACGCGCCGAAGCACAGCGGCGAGAGCGGTGCTTCAGCCCCGCCGCTGATCATCACATCGGCGTAGCCGTCACGGACCTGACGGAACGCTTCGCCGACGGCGATCGTGCCCGACGCGCAGCTCATCGCGTTCGTGGAGTTCGGGCCGCGCGCGCCGAGCTCGATGGCGATGTTGCAGCTCGACGCCCCGCCGAACACGGTGAGCGCGAGCATCGGTTCCACCGCACGCAGTCCCTGCGTCAGGAACAGTCCGAGCTGATCCTCGGCGTACGCGACGCCGCCGAGCGCACTGCCCATCATCGTGCCGATCCGATCACGATCCTCTGACGCAAGGTCGATGTTGGCGTCCTCGAGGGCCTGCCGAGCCGCGACGACGGAAAACTGTCCAAACCGGTCGAGACGTTTCGCTCGCTTGGCTTCGAGGTGATCCGAGGGGACGAAATCGTTCACTTCGGCCGCGTTGTGACTGCGGAAGATCGACGGGTCGAACCGGGTGAGTGAGCGGACGGCCGAGCGTTCCGCTCGCACGCCGTCCCACAGATGGCGGCCGGTGATCCCGATCGGGGTGATCGCTCCTATTCCGGTGACGACGACTCGACGACGCATGCGTGGTACACGTTAGGCAGTGGGTGCTCAGGGCCGAGGGAGGCGGTTCGTGCCGCCCTCGCGCTCCGCAACGCGAGCAAGTCCGGCGAGTGTTCGCGAGGCGATCCCATGAATGAATACAGGCCCGATCACATTGGTGGCGGCGAAGATTCCGATGAGCGGCCAGTGAGGCCCGTCCCAGACGTGGAGAATCCGAACGAGCGTCCCGCCCTCAGCAGGCGTGAAGCTCCACTCGACATCCATCCCAGTCGTCATACCACCAACGTGACGGAATCGGATCGCCGGCGTGGCGTGGTCGACCTCCATCTCCGAAAGCCACCACGTTGGCCAGCCGAACGGCCCGAAGGGGCGATTGGCCGACATCTCGACCAGACCACCGCCGTCGGTCGCATATTCCCGAAATCGGACGTAGCGGTAGTGCGAGAGGTGTGCCGGCCACTCCTCCACGTGCCGAACGACCTCGAACGCGGTGCGAACGGTGGCGCGGACGAGCTGCTGGTCGATCGTCTCCATCGGGCGCCCGGCCGGCATGGGGCCGAGCTGGTACGGTGGCCGAGGCGATGGGCGGCGGGCGCGGGGATCGGTCACTGAACGGGGCGGACTTCCGGCCGCCAGGTCGCGGTCACGCGCCAGCCCATGTGCTGCTTGACGTTAGGCGCGCGGCCCGTCGACGACTTCACCAGACGACCCAGCTCGTCTCGCGTATAGCCGCGCATGATCGAGACGACGCCGTCGTGACGGCTGACGGGGTGGAAGCCAAGTGGGAATGACGCGAGCCACAGGCCGGCGGCCGCGAGCCAGCTTCGCCGGAGATCGCTGATGATGACGCGCACGCGTGCCACGCGATCGAGCTCCTTCAGCACGCGCGCCGCGCTTGCATCATCGAAGTGGTGCAGCGTCTGCGAGCACATGACGACGTCCACCGAACGATCGGCGAACGGGAGCGCCGTGGCATTGCCGCGCACCGCGTTGCCGGTCCGCGCCCGGCTTGCGACGGCAAGGGTCTCGGCCATGTCGATCGTGATGAGCGAGAGGTCGACGCGCTGCTGGCGCGCCATCTCGCGCGCTCTGGCCGCGATGTCGCCCACGCCACTGCCGACATCGAGCAGCGTGGCGTTCGCGTCCAACTCCGGAAGGACGGCCCCGAGCTCGAGCAGGACCGCGCGCGTTCCGCCGAATAACGCATTAGCCAGCGCCACGTCGGCCAGCGAGCGACGAACAAGACGCGGGTCGACGCCCGGCGCATCGAGATACTCGAAGCCTCGTCGGCGCGGCGGAGTGATGAGTGTGGTCACGGGACGAGGACGCGACAGGTCATGTCAACGCTCGAGCTGGGCGTAGCCGCCACGGTAGTAGAGAAGCGGCCGATCGGGGAACGGCGTCGCGGACTCGACTTCGCCAACCACGATCGTATGATCGCCTGCCTCGTGATGCGCGGTGCGCCGGCACTCGAGATGGGCGAGCGCGTCATCGAGCAGCGCGGCCCCGCTCTGGCCGCGCGAGTACCCCACGCCATCGAATCGCTTATGCTCGTCCGGGCCGGAGAAGCGGCGCGAGAGCGCTTCCTGATCGGCGGCCAGAATGTTCACCGCGAAATGCGATGCGCGAAGCAGCATTTCGTGCATGGAGGCGACGCGGTCCACGCACACCAGCACGAGTGGCGGGACGAGACTCACCGAGCAGAATGCGCTGACCGTCATGCCGCAATCAGTGTCGTCGTCATCGCGCGCGGTGAGCACCGTGATTCCCGACGCGAACCGTCCGAGCACACTCCGAAAGGTGTCGGGGTCGATGGTCACGGCGCCTCGTGATTCGCAAGCGCCCCGCCTTGACGCTTCGTCCCGCGGGTCCAGGGTATGAGAAGACGCAATAGAAACCCCGGGCGAAGAACTTCGCGCGCGGGCACGAAGTCGCCCGTCACGCCGACGATCGTGTGAGCCATGTGCGGCCGAAGCGCGAGGGACCGTGCGGCAACGTTCATGACGGCAGGGAAGGTAACCGCCACTCCGATGATCTGCTCGACAGCCCACTTGCCGCGGAACTCGCCGATGCGCGCCGCGTCGTACGCACGCAGGCGCCTGTCGGCGTCGGCTGGTGCGGTTGCCGCGAGGGCGGTGATGATGTGTGGCACGAGGAGCTCCGCGCCGCGCAGCGCGGCGTAGATCCCTTCACCCGTGAACGGGTCGAAGAAGTCCGCGGCGTCGCCCACGAGCGCCGCTCCGGGTGCCCACGCCCGGCGTGCGGCCGATGCGAACGGGCCGGTTGCCAGAACCGGCGTCACGCGGACCGCCTTGGCGAAGCGCGGCGCCACGTGTCGTCGGCGCCTGATCCAGGCGTCGACGAATCCTGCAGAATCTCCCGAGGCTTCGCGCGCACGAGCTCGAGGAACGACCACGGCGACGTTCGTCATACCCCCGCCGACGTCTGCGAGACCGAGGTAGCCGTCGTGCTCCACGTGCATCTCGCCGCTGTCGCCCATGTCGATCCCGGCGAAATGCGTGACGAACGCGACGCGTCGCTGCGCGAGTCTCGTCGAGACCAGATCGAGGCGCCGCGCGACGACCGATCGCAAGCCATCGGCGCCGACGACGATCGGTGCCGAGAACGTACGCCTTTCCCCGCCTTCGTCGATGGCGTCGACGCCCGTCACTCGGCCGCTCGAGTCGCGTCGGAGATCGGTGACTCGAACCCCCTCTCGAACGACCGCTCCAACAGCACGCGCGCGGTCGAGCAGCAGGTTGTCCAGGATTGTGCGCCGCAGCGCCAGGCCGCGATCGCTGTAACCCCGAAAGCCGTCGACCTCCGCGAATCGCCCATGAAACGCCGTACCGTTCGGCGCGCGCACGCGCATTCCCGCGAGTTGCGCGGCTCCGGATCGTTCGATTCGCTCGAGCACGCCCATCTCGTCGAGGATGCGCGAGGCCTGAGGGCTCATGTACTCCGAGCAGGGCTTGTCGCGGGGGAAGTGCGCGCGATCGAGTACCGTGACGTGAACGCCCGCGCGAGCGAGATGAAACGCTGTGGCGGCGCCCGCCGGCCCGCCTCCGACGACGATCACCTGCGTGGTGTGCCTATCCACAGGAAGATTCCGCGCAGCCGCGTTGTGACATCACCCGCGGGTCTACCGAGCAATCCGCGCGTACGCTTGGGACGCCAAGTACAGCGTGTCCCCGGTCACGCGATAGGAGAACTCGAACGTTCCGGAGCTGGGCGGGAGGTACGTGACACGCACGGTCTGCACGAGCGGTTCCCAGCGGGCGTCGACAGTCTGCGCATCGGCGAGCCCGGCGGTGTAGTTGCGGGTAACCGACAGGCGGCTCGCGGTTCCGTCGGCATTGAACCGCCACGTAGTCTCGCTCGAGCTGGCCGAGCCGTCTTCGGCCAGAAAGTAGAGAATGCGGCGCCACGTACCGACGAGTTCGGAGGACGCGGTCGTTCCGGTCGTACCTGGTCCAACGGTGCCGAGCGTTCCGCCGGCGGGCGCGCCCAGGCGCCCGCCATCACAAGCGACGACGAGGAACAGGAGGAGGGACAGTGGCCGCCGATTCACGTCGGGAATAGGGAATGGGGAATCGGAACTGCCAGCAGTGGGAAACCGGGAACCGGGAACCGAGAGAAACTTCGCGAAGCCCTTTAGCGAGCGATGGCTGCGGCGACACCTGCGCCAACCAAGGTACACACCACGTTCACGAAGTCGTTCCTCGCACCAGGCACGCCACCCACCACACGAGTTGCGCTGCCACAGTAATGGGTGCGGCGTTCCGTCGCCTCCGAGCAACCGTCACACCACCGGCGCTCCTGGACAGTGCCCCCTATCAGGGAGTCAGCCAACGAGCCGACAAGGCCGCCAACGAAGACCGCAGTGGGGGCGCGGCCAACACCCATGAAATAGCTCACGCCTGCGATGAACGCCGCGCCGGCGATAGACGCAAGTGTTCCGGGAACCGTGACCCCACCGGACGTGCCGGCTGGAAGCGGCTTGAAGGAGATGATCGATCGCGGCAATCCACCGGTAACGGTCCCTACTTCGGTCGCCCAGGTATCGGCGGTCGCGGCGGCAAGCGCGCCGAGCGCTACACCCGCCCACGTGGATTCGCCGGTTGCCGTGGCAAGAAGGGCTCCCGTGGCGAACAGACCTCCGTTGGCCAGGACCTGAACGGCGTCGCGCTCGTTGCCCTTCTCGACAATTCGGCCGATACGCGCGTCACGCGTGGCGTGCTTGAAGCGCGAGAGGGCGGATGAGCTGACGAAAAAGACGATGAGGACGGTCGCCCAGCTCCAGCCCGCGATCGCGGCGGCGGTTCCGACCAGGACCGCAGCGACCGCGCCACCGGCGGACAGTGCGCGCACGGTCCGTGCGACAAATGCGATCGCGCCCGCGAGAAGGAATCCCGCGAGCGCACGTTCCATCACGATGCCACCGGGGTGTAACGGAGAGTCGGCGCAAGGCGCTTGTACGTCGTTTCGCGCGCCGTTAGCTTCGCTTGCACGTCTCTAGTGATCCATGTCACCGACGGTCGACTCGCTTCTTCCACTCAGTTTTCTCGAAGCCGTTCGTAACGTCGACACGCCTGACGACGATCCCGACACCGAACTCGTCGCCGAGTTGCGTAACAAGCGCCTCGGGTTGAGCGATACCGTCTACGCCCAGATCCGTCGGTACTCCGACGCGGTGAAACGTAGTCAACGGACTGCTCGCGACGAAGCGGTGGCGCTGGCTCGTCTCATCGGGCGTCGTCCCGACGCCGAAGCGGTGTTTCGTGCTGCCGGTCGCTATCTCGCGAACGAGGCGTATCAGGGCATCCCGGCGATGACTCGGCGCATCATGCTCACGCTCCCGTCACTGGTGGCGCGCCCCGTCGCCTTGCGTCATGCGAGTCGCATCGTCTCCCGCTACTTCAACGGCAGCGTCTCACGGGTGGGATCGTCGGTGCTGCTCGACGTCCCCTCGTCCGTCACGATCGACTCGGCGCCGCGGTCGATCGGGTGCGCGTATTATGAGGCGGGGCTCGCCGAGCTGCTGCGGCTTCTCATCAATGGCGGCGGCGCCGTCGATCACGTGCGATGCATCGCACGCGGGGAAGGCACGTGCAGCTGGCGCGCCGAGTGGCGCCCACTCAACTGATTCAATCCCTCGATGCTGGACGAACGCTCGCTCTCGCGCGTGCAGCGCGCCCTCGCCGACGCCGGCCTCGATGGCTGGCTGATCTACGACTTTCGCGGGCTCAACCCGGTCGCCAAGACGATGCTTGGGATCGAAGGCATGGCGACGCGGCGCATCTTCGGGTTCATTCCCGCGACCGGTGTGCCGACCGCGATCACGCACGCGATCGAGCAGGGACCGTGGCGTCAGTGGCCCGCCGCGTGGGGCAGGGAAGTGTACAGCTCCTGGCGGTCGCTCGAGTCATACCTCGCCGCACTGGTGCGAGGAAAGCGTGTGGCCATGGAGTATTCGCCCGGTGACGCGGTGCCGTATCTCGACCGCGTGCCGGCCGGTGTCCTCGAGATGGTCCGCGCAGCTGGCGCGGAGGTCCTGACCTCCGCGGAGCTCGTGACGCAATTCTATGCGACGTGGACGGGCGATGAGCTCCAGACGCATCGGCGCACGGCCGAGAGGGTCGCCGAGATTGCGCGTCGAGCGCTCAAGTACGCAGGTGCGGAAGCACGTGCCGGGCGGCCAACTACCGAGCATGCGCTGCAACAGCACATCCTCGGCGAGTTCGGCAAGGCTGGTCTCGAGACGATCGACCCACCGGTGGTGGCTGTCGGGCCTAACGCGGCGAATCCGCACTACGAGCCACGCGCCGACAATCCCGTCACCATCGACGTCGGCGACTTGGTGCTGCTGGACCTCTGGGCGCGCGAGCCGGGTGGCATCTGGGCCGATCAGACGTGGATGGCGTCGGTGGGTGAGCCGAGCGCGCGTGCGGTTCAGGTGTGGACGGCGGTCCGAGATGCCCGCGATGCCGCGATCGCGCTGCTCCGGGATCGCGTGGGAGGTCACGCTACGGTGCGGGGCGGTGAGGCCGACGACGCAGCCCGCAAGGTGATAACGACCGCAGGCTTCGGCGATCGATTCACGCATCGCACGGGCCACTCGATCGACTCGCGCGATCTCCACGGGTCCGGCCCACACCTCGACAATCTCGAAACGCGCGAGGAGCGATTGCTGGTGCCAGGAGTCGCGTTCTCGATCGAACCTGGTGTGTACATTCCCGGCGAGATTGGGGTACGCTCGGAGGTGAATGCGTTCGTTGGTGATGGCGAGCTCGTTGTAACGCCGGTAGACTATCAGCGCGACATGATGGTGGTGTGACAGCAGTAATGAGCTATCAGCCGCCAGCCGTCAGTTAACCTGCCGAGTCCCCAGTCCCCAGTCCCTAGTCCCCAACAGTCGCTGCGCCGAGAGCTTGGACTCTTCTCGGCGGCGCTGCTCGTCGTCGGCGGGATCATCGGGAGCGGGATCTTCTTCACCCCGACCGAGACCGCGCGCGCGCTGCCCACGGCGGGCCTCGTCTTTCTCGTGTGGGCGGTTGGTGGCGTCGTTGCGCTCGCGGGCGCGCTCACGTACGCGGAGCTCGGCGCCATGATGCCCGACGCCGGCGGGGCGTACGTGTACATTCGCGAGGCGTTCGGCAAGCTGCCCGCGTTTCTCTATGGCTGGATGGCGCTCCTCAGCATCGGGACCGGGGCACTCGCGGCTGTCGCGTTAGGCTTCGCCGGCTACGCCGGACGGTTCGTGGACCTGACGCCGCTCGGCGGCCCGATCGTCGTGGCGGCGGCGACCGTTGCCGTGCTGACGGCGACGAACTACTTCGGCATCAAGCCCGGCGCGCTCGTGCAGAACGTGCTCGCCGTCGCGAAGATCGCGGCGCTGGCGGCGCTGATTCTTGGCGGCTTCGCGCTGTGGGCGAAGATCGGCGCGCCCCCACCCGTCGCGAACGCGCCGGCGCCGCGCCCGTCGCTGGCGGGCGGGCTCGCGGCCGCCTTCGTGGCCGTTCTGTTCACGATCGGCGGCTGGCAGCAGATGAACATGGTGGCGGGCGAGATCCGGGATCCGGCGCGGACGATCCCGCGGGCGCTCGCGCTTGGGATCGCGATCGTGATCGCCTGCTACCTCGGTGCCAACGCGGTGTACCTCCACGCGTTAGGTCGTGACGGCCTCGCGGCGAGCAGCGCGGTCGCCGCGGATACGGCGACCCGGCTGGTCGGATCGGCAGGCGCCACGCTGATCTCGGTCGCGGCCATGCTCTCGATTCTCGGGTTCGTGAACGTGGTGATCCTGGCGACGCCGCGGATCTTCTTCGCCATGGCGAAGGATGGGGTCTTCCTCCAGGCGGCAGCTCGAGTCCATCCGCGATTCGGGTCGCCGCACGTGTCCGTGGTGATCATGGGCGTCTGGGCGATCGCGCTGCTCGTGATCACGCGCGGCCGGATCGGCGACCTGCTGAGTGGCGTCGTATTCGCCGACTGGATCTTCTTCGGCCTCGGTGCAGCGAGCGTGTTCGTGCTCCGCCGCACGCGTCCGGACGTGCCTCGGCCCTACCGCGCGTGGGGATACCCGATGGTCCCGGGGTTCTTCGTGCTCGCCGCGATGTTCGGCATCGTCAGCGCGTACGTCGCGTCGCTGCGGACGTCTTTGTTAGGCACCGCCATCCTGCTTGTTGGTGTGATGGTGTTCTACATCTCGCAGCGGCGACGCCACTAGCCTCACGAGGACCGAGCCGCGTCGGCCCGGCCGATGTTCACGGGACGAATTCCGCGGTCCCGTCGTCTCTCAGGTGCGCGCGTGGCGTGGCGCTTGCCCGAACAACCGGCGACACGTGTCGATGACCGCACCGCGGCGTCGCGAACGCAGCAGCGCCACCGCGTACCTCGGACAAGCCCAAGCGAACGTTGAACGTATTGCAACCAACCACACATGCACGTCCGGTCGACGTCCGGAGCGGCGGGAGGGCGCGCGAAGCAACGCGACTCGTTGCCGGGCCACGTCGGGCCATCGTGGCTTTCGGCTTGACGATCGTGCTGGTCGTCGTCGGGTGTGACCTCGCGGCGCCCGGCCGCGCGAGATCCGACTCAGGCAAGAGCAGGGACGGTGAGGCGATGGCGGCGACAGCCACGTCGGCCTCGCAGGGTTCGCCATACACGACCCGACCGCTCGATGAGTACGGAAAGGTCTCGGGTTTCGTCGAGCTCGACGGACAACCGCCACCGGACACGGTCTTTCAACCGCCGGTCGATCAGCTGGTCTGCGGCGTCGTCTTCACACGCCGTGGGATCGAGCGGGCCGGGAACCGGGCGATCGGCGTCGTCGTGTGGATCGATGGGCTGCGCGCCGGGAAACCGCTGCCGCCGGATCGGCGGTTCGAGGTCCTGAACCAGAACTGCCTGATGTTCCCCGAAGTGCAGGCTGCGATTGCCGGGGGCACGCTGAATGTACGCAACCTCGACGCAGCCGAGCATCGCACGCGCATAACGCGGGGTGCGAGCGGCGAGGTGCTGGCGACGATCCGCGAAACGGACGAAGGGCAGGTGGTGCCGAACGAGCACGTTCTCGCCAAACCCGGTGTGCTGCGCCTGACGTGCGACGTTCACTCGTGGACGCACGCCTGGATCGCGGCGTTCGACCAGCCCTATTTCACGACGACCGGCGGAGACGGCTCGTTCTCGATCGACTCGATCCCGCCGGGCCGCTATCGGGTCCGGCTGTGGCATCCCAGGCTCGAAGAGGCCGAGGAGCCCGTGACGATAGAGGCGGGAAAGACCACCACTGTCACCCTGCGAGCAAAAAGCGCGGGCTAACTACACAGGTTATTGGTTTGGTTACTGGTATTGGTAACTGGTTATTTGAACCCTCGGGATGCTCATCTCGCTAAGGGAGACTTCCCGAGGGTTCAAATCACGAATAACCAATCCCAGTAACCAATAACCTGTGTTCTCTTAAATTCTCCGGTCGATGACCATCGCGACGAACAGCAGCGCGAGGTAGAGCAGAGAGAACTTGTAGACCTTCCAGGCCGCCTTGTTCCACTGCGGCAGCGAGCGCACCCGCAGCACGCCCGCCAGCAGGATCGCGCCTAACGCCAACGCGCTCGCGAAGTACACCCACCCGAGCGCGCCGAACGCCACCGGCAGCAGCGTGAGCGGAACGAGAATCAGCGTATACCAGAGCATCTGATCCTTCGTCTCCCGCTCGCCCCACACGAGCGGTGCCATCGGAACGCCGGCATTGCCGTAGTCGCGCTGCTTGAGGAGTGCCAGCGCCCAGAAGTGCGGCGGCGTCCAGTAGAAGATGATCAGAAACAGGTACAGTGCCGCGAGGTCGATGCGGTTCGTCACCGCCGCCCAGCCGACGAGTGGCGGGAACGCGCCGGCCGCCCCACCGATCACGATGTTGTGCGGTGTGGACCGCTTGAGCCATCGCGTGTAGATGAACACGTAGAAGTAAAATCCGGCGAGGGCCAGCGCCGCCGTCAGCACGTTCACGAAGCGCGCGAGCATCCAGGTGGCCGCACACGACAGCGCGACGCCGAACGCCAGCACGGCAGGCGGCGTCATGCGCCCACTCGGAATGGGACGCAAGCGCGTCCGCGCCATCCGGTCGTCGATATCGCGGTCGAGATACATGTTCACCGCGTTTGCACCGCCAGCCATGAGGTAGCCGCCGATCGCCACGAGCACCACCAGGCTCACCGAAGGCGTCCCGGCGACGAACATGGGCGCGATCGTCGTCACGAGCAGCAACGAGATGATCCGCGGCTTCGTCAGCGCCACGAGGTCGCGCGTTAGGCTCGTCTGTCGCGTCTGCTCGAGCGTCGTGTGCGTCACGTCA
>Ga0307408_100000883_pt1 | contig 23600 bp, 18 predicted proteins | sample 322Cmetagenome_FD_202116 | JGI IMG/M metagenome (GOLD analysis project Ga0307408, IMG submission 202116) | Maize rhizosphere microbial communities from greenhouse at UC Davis, California, United States - 322HYB-C-3 | ecosystem: Host-associated > Plants > Roots > Rhizosphere > Soil | place... | reverse complement strand
GTCAGGGTCAGGCGCCCGTTGGCGGGCAGGCGGGTGCCGCACAGGTTGGGGTGCTTGGGGTCGCGCTCGAAAATGACGCGGCCGCCATCGGCTTGCAGGATCTGGATGCGGCCGAATTTGTCGAACAGTTCCGTTTCATAGGACAGCTTCCATTCGCGTCCCATCGGGCCGTTGGGCGCACCAGGCTTGCTGTAGGCGCTGTTATAGTGGCGCACGATTTCCAGCCCCAGCACGCCGGGCAGGGCGGGCATGTCTTCTTCGCGCTGGTACTTGTTGCCAGTGATGACGTTGATCGGATTGCCGGCCCCGGCGCCGGGAGCGTCGCTGGCGATGCTGGCCGGCGCGCTGGCGGTGCACAACGTCGGCGGTCCGCCTGGCGCGGGGCCACACCCTTCGGCACCGGCATAGGCACTGGGCGGCAGGCAACTGAACGCCAGTACGGCGCGCAGCAGAGGCCGGAATACGCCACGGAAAATGGTTACGTTACCTGCCCGATGCGGCATGATGTCGCTCCTTGACCGGTGTCTGCCGCCTGTGCTGATGCGGGGGATGGGGCGGCTTGAGCGCTGCGCCGCGTTGGTCTATTTAACTACACGCGGCAAACAGGCGATTGACATTGGGCAATAATTGACGAGCAGAAAGAGCGACGGCGCAAGGTGCATACGTTGGCCTTCCGTCGTGATTCACTTCAACCGGTCGGCGGGCACCACATCGCTCCAGAAGTCGAGTTGCCCAAGCTTGGGACCCCTGAGTTGCCCACCTTCCGCCAGCGTGACACTGGCATCGACCACTTTGGCGACGTCTCGCAATGCGGTGGCGGGAACCAGTTTTTCGCTGTCGATGCGGGAGCGCACTTGCGCCGGCGACTTGGCCTGCCAGCTATCGATAAGCAGGCTGGTATGGCGCGTCACGGCAAGATCGATCTTGTCGAACGGTTCAAGCGATTTCAAGCCTTCAGGCACATTGGCCAATCGCACCGTGACATTGCCCGTATAAATGCCCCGCTCGTTCAAGCCCAATGCGGCGGCGGTACGGGGGCCGCTCGAACTGCCCGCCACGCCGTTGAACGGTGCGCCGTCGCTGGCGGCGGAAAACGCATCGCTGTGCGCAGGTTTGTGGTCCGGGCCGAAACTGACCCCGACATCGGTATCGAAATTCGCAATCAGGGCGCCGCCGCCTGGTCCCCGCCAGAACAGGTTCTGATGCGCCAGAAAATTGCCTGCGGCGTCGCCGGTTTTGACAGGGGCGTCGGCATTGCCGAGGAAGCGGCGCCGTACATCTCCGGCCAGTTCCTCCGGCGGCTTCCAGCTGTTGTTGGAGTCGTTGCGTGTCATCGCCTCGAACGCGACATAGCGGCTGGCCATTGCGGTCTGGTTGGCGATATCCGCATATTTGGCCAGCATCGGAATGAGCAAGTAGAGCGGCAGCAGCACCATGGCCAGGACGAGGAATTCCGTCAGCGCCTGGCCTTGCTGGTTGCGGGGACGTGGTTTCATCGGCGCGCTCCGCGGGCGCTGACCTGGATGCCGCCAGCCAGATAGGGGGTAAACACGGCGGCGCTGACCATCGTGTCCAGCTTGGCCAGGGTGGCGCGCGATTTAATGCCGGCAATGGACGTCAACTCCAGTCCCATGCCGGAATGGGGGAAGTCGCCAGAGACGATCTCGGCGACAAAGGAGCCGCCGCGCGACAGGCACATCGTGCCGGTCGGGTCGAATGGAAGGGGCCAGACCTCGCATTCCAGTCCGGCGATGGTTTTTCGTTCGCCGGTGCCGGCGTTGGGATAGCGGCGCGTAGCAGCCGCCAGTATCGCCATGGCAGGGTTGTTGGCGGCATTGCGCTCGGCGGCTTCGATTTGCGCCATGGTCAGATTGGGCAGGCGTTTGGGTGGCGCGGCATCGGCGTGGCCCGATACGTCGCAGGCGCCGTGCGCGGTCTTCTCCATAAAATCGATATCGCAAGTGCCTTTGAGCGAGTGGAGTTTGGCGGTGCTGCTTCTGAGTTCGAACAGGCTGCAGTCGCGCTGGTCGACTGCATAGACCAGCCCGGAAAAATAGCGGATGGTCCGGTTGATGGCGGAATAGGTGTCGATGCGCGAACTGTTGACATGGTCCGGCCAGGCGCGCGGTGGTTTCGAGGGCAAGCCCCGCTCCTGGTTGCGCCGGACGCATTCGTCAACTTCCTTGCGCATGTTCGCCAACGTGGTGGAGTTGCCCGGCTGTCCTTCCAGGTAGCCGCGCGTACTGACCAGGTGAACCTTGACCATGGCGCCGCTGGCGCCATGCGCCTCGTGCGGCATGGGGGCCTTGTTGATCTCGTTCTCGACGTCCGTTGCCGCATGGCCCGACAGTGAGAACGCTCCGGCCAGGAGCAGGGCCACGCGGCCGATCCACTGGCGGCTCCGGATGTATTTTTGCCCGGTGTGGGTATGTATCTTCATCAACGTGGTCCTCCCAAGGTCATGGCGATGGCGGCATCCGCCGCCGAGGTTGAAATCAGGTGCACTTGCCAGTACGGATTGAACAGGCTGGCCAGTTCGGTTTTGCCATCGGCGCGGCCAACCGGGCGCTCGAAATACACTTCGGAGGTGGCAACCGCCGCCAGCACGTTGGCGGCCGGTTTGCCATCGAAGCTGGCCAGCCGGCCGGTGGGTTGGATGGCGGATGCGCCGTCCGATGTTTTTAGCTGGTCCTTGGCGCGCGTCAGCCGTATGGCAAATTTCAGGCGCGGGCCTGGATCCGTGCCGGAGTAGTGCAATGCGGCGCTCGACAGGTCCTGGAACGTGGGCAGTCCGCCATAGCTCCAGCGGGCGTTGCCGGCGGCGGCGCTGGCGGCAGGATTGTCCGCGCGGGAGGCGCCGTAACTGGCGGAGCGGTCGCTGGGCACGGATGCGGCCGCCGCTTGTGCGCCATACCCCAGCGCCATTTCGTGCTCGTCGCAGCTGGGCAGGCGAAGCAAGCCGCGCAGAGTCCACGACCATGTATGCAGGGAGGCGGTATCCATCGCTTTCCATGCGTCGAAACCGATCAGTTCAGTGCCGCCGCGCCGGCGGAATGCCGCCTTGTTTTGCGTGATGCAGGGGAAATCATTGGCGGAGGTCCAGGAGCGCTGTTTGATGAACGCATCCAGATTGGTCGCTGTGACTGTGGCATTCTTGAACCGTCCCCGCTCGGCGCCGGAATACGCCTGGATAAACAGGGCGCCCTCGAACAGGGTGAAGTTGTCGGTGATGGGGATGGTGTCGACGTGGACGGCGCCGTCGCCGGCATAGTTGGCATCGGCCACCTCTTGCAGCAGGGCTTTGCGCGCCGGAATAAACGTCACCGCCATGTTCGCTTGTGCGGCTTGCAACAGGTCCTTGGCGGCCTCGGAGGCGGCCACCGTTGCGCGGGCGGCCTCTTGGACGCCACGGTTGACTTCATTGAGGGAGCCATTGGCATAGGTGAGCAGGTAGCAGACCGGAATGTATTCAGCCAGGGTCAGCGCGACCGGGACCGAGTACCAGGTCCGGCAGTTGAGCGGTGGAACGTTCTCGCTGTGTTTGGCGATATGTGACGCCCACGAGGCGATGCTGGCCGCTTGTGCGATCATGACTTCGTTCGCCAGCAGCGCCCGGTTGGTGTAGGCATTGAAATTGAGTGCCCGCGCATGCATCACGCCGGCACTGTAGGCGACCGCATCGGCCGTGTTGACCAGTTTGGTTTTTTCGTGCGTCAGCTGGCTGGTGTTAAACAGAAAAAACAGGGCGGCCAGTCCAGCCATGAGCACGAAAATGCCATAAATAAGCGCTTGCCCTGACTGACGCCGGTATCGGCGCATGGCCGCTGCTGGGGATGTGGCTGTATGCATGGCAGGTCCGAAGGTCAGTTCAGGGAAGGCGCCCGGAGGGTCAAGCGCCGCGATCCACTTGGAGGCATTGTTTATTGCTTGCCGTTGTCGACTTGGTTGCCGTAGGAGTCCAGGGTGTTCTTGCTGGTGTCCTTGGCATTCGTCACGGCTTTGCCTGCCGCAGTGCCCGCCTGCGCAATGGCAGCGCTGCCGTTCTTTCCTGCCACTTCCATGGCCATGCCGGCGGTCTGGTTGCGCACGGTGGCGCCGAACAACTGGTAGACGGCGATCGCGGCAACGGCGATCAGGGCGACGATGACGATGTATTCGGTCATGCCTTGGCCATGTTGCTTGGATGGTTTGAGTTTCCATTGGGTATGTTTCATTTTCTTCACCTTTCATTTAGGGGAAAGTAAGCAAAGAGGTTTGTTCGTGAGACAACTTCATAATATTGTCCCATTGATAATATGTATTAATTAAAATCAATTGTTTTTCAACTTGAGTGAGAGCGCGGTGGCGTCCCATAAAGCGGAGTGCGAGGAGGGGGCGCCCCTGCCGATCAAGCGGCCATATTGTGCATGGGTATAATCGGTTGAACGCCGGCGCGGCATGCGGCCGGCGCAGCTATCCCCGGGCGAAACCTATGAGCGACGACACACGCGTACAGCAACTGGAAGACGATGCGCAGCGGCTGGGCGCGCGGCTGACCGCCACCTTGGAAAGCATCACGGATGCCTTCCTGATGCTGGACCGTGACTGGCGCGTGACGTTCATTAACCGCGAAGCGGAGCGCTTGCTGCAATGCCGGCGGGAGCAGGTGCTGGGTGTCAGCGTGTGGGACGTGTTTCCGGAAGCGGTGGGCGGTCCGTATTACCGGGCCTACCAGCAGGCGGTGAAGTCCGGCCAGGTGGCGTGGTTCGAGGAATACTATGCGCCGCTGGACTTGTGGACCGAAGTGCGGGCGCATCCGTCGGCCGATGGCCTTGCGATTTATTTCCTCGATATCAGCCTGCGCAAGGCGCAGGAAGCGGCATTGCACCGCCTGGCGTTCCACGACCACCTGACCGGGCTGCCGAACCGCCAATTGCTGGGCGAACGCATCGTGGACGCGCTGCTGCGGCAACGGCGTTCGGCTGACACCAGCGCCATCCTGTTTATCGATCTCGACAACTTCAAGAGCATCAATGATGTCCATGGCCATGAAAAGGGCGATGCGCTGCTGCGCCTGGCCGGTGAGCGGTTGCGGCAACTGGTGAATCCGGATGACACCGTGGCGCGCTTCGGCGGCGATGAATTTGTGATCTTGCTGCAGGGGCTGGGCGCCGATGTGCAAGCGGCCACGGCGCGGGTGGATGCGCTGGCCGCCAAGGTGCTGCTGTCGTTTACCGCGCCGTTCGATACCGGCGGGGCCCAGCACTACGTCAGTCCCAGCCTGGGCCTGGCCCTGCTTGATAGTAGTGTCGACAGCGTTGAGCAACTCATTCGGCGCGCCGACATGGCCATGTACCAGTCCAAGGCTGACGGCCGCAATATGGCCAGCTGGTTCAACCCCGCCATTGAACAGCGCGCCGCCGCGCGCGCCGCGCTGGAAGCGGACTTGCGGCATGCGCTGGTGGAAAATCAGTTCGAGCTGCATTACCAGCCCCAGTGCGACACCGGCGGGCGCATGACGGGCGTGGAAGCGCTGCTGCGCTGGCGCCATCCACGGCGCGGGCTGGTGCCGCCGGTGGAATTCATTCCATCGAGCGAGGAGACCGGGCTGATTGTGCCGCTGGGACGCTGGGTGCTGGAAACCGCCTGCGGCCTGCTGGCGCAATGGGCGCAATCGCCGCGCACGGCGCATTTGCGGATGGCGGTCAACGTCAGCGCGCAGCAATTCCAGCGGCCGGATTTCGTCGCGCAGACCCTGGCGCTGCTGGCCGCGGCGGGCGCGCCGCCGCAGTGCCTGAAGCTGGAGTTGACGGAAAGCCTGTTGCTGGCGGACGTGGAAGGGACGGTGGCGAAAATGGAACGCTTGCGCGACGCCGGAATCAGCTGTGCGCTCGATGACTTCGGCACCGGCTATTCGTCGCTGTCCTATTTGCACCGGTTGCCGCTGGTGGAATTGAAAATCGACCGCTCTTTCATCCGGGATGCCGCCAATGCGCGCCATGGCGGCGCCATCGTGCACGCCGTCACGGCGCTGGGCCGGGCGCTGTGCCTGGACGTGCTGGCCGAGGGCGTGGAAACCGAAGACCAGCGCGCCTTTATCGTGGCGGCGGGATGCCGGGGCTTCCAGGGTTATCTCTATGCCAGGCCGATGCCGCTACCGCAACTGCAACAATTCATCGACAGCGCCACTGCCGGGCTGACATTCCAACCAACAGGAAACACACCATGAGCACGACCACATACAGGATTGCAGTAATACCCGGCGACGGCATCGGCAAGGAAGTCATGCCGGAAGGCTTGCGGGTGCTGGAAGCGGCCGGCCGGCGATTCGGCATTGCGCTGGAATTCCAGCACATCACCTGGGCCAGCTGCGACTATTACGCGCAGCACGGCAAAATGATGCCCGACGACTGGAAACAGCAACTGGCCGGTGTGGACGCCGTGTATTTTGGCGCGGTGGGCTGGCCGGCCACGGTGCCGGACCATGTGTCGCTGTGGGGCTCGCTGCTGAAGTTCCGCCGCGAATTCGACCAGTACATCAACCTGCGCCCGGTGCTCGCGTTCGAAGGCGTGAAAACCCCGCTGGCCGGCATCGGTCCCGGCGATATCGACTTCATGATCGTGCGCGAAAACACCGAGGGCGAGTATTCGTCGGTGGGCGGCGTGATGTTTGAAGGGACCGAGCGCGAAGTGGTGATGCAGCAATCGGTGTTTACCCGCCATGGCGCGGACCGGGTCTTGAAATTCGCCTTTGACCTGGCCAGCGGACGGGCGCGCAAGCACGTGACGGTGGCCACCAAGAGCAATGGCATGGCCATCAGCATGCCCTGGTGGGATGCACGCGCGGCCGAAGCCGCGGCGCGCTGCCCCGGCGTCACGTGGGACAAGCAGCATATCGACATCCTGTGCGCCCGCTTCGTGCTGTCGCCGCAAAAGTTCGACGTGGTGGCGGCCACCAACCTGTTTGGCGACATCCTGTCCGACCTCGGCCCGGCCTGCACCGGGACCATCGGCCTGGCGCCGTCGGCCAACCTGAATCCGGAGCGGAAGTTTCCGTCGCTGTTCGAGCCGGTGCACGGTTCGGCGCCGGACATCTTTGGCAGGAACATCGCCAATCCGGTCGCCATGATCTGGTCCGGCGCCATGATGCTGGACTTCCTGGCCGGCGGCCAGGGGGCCGGGCGCGCCGCGCATGATGCGATCCTCGCCGCGATCAAGCAGGTGCTCGCAAGCGGGCCGCGTACGCCGGACCTGGGCGGCGCGGCGTCGACGCCGGACGTGGGACGGGCGATTGCCGCGCTGGTGGCGGCGGGATAACGGCGGCCATGGCGTGGCAACGGCGGGCCAATTGCGTGGCCGTGGCGTGGCCATCGCCGCGCGCGGCCAGCCAACATGGCCGCGCGAGTTTCACGTATCATGCAGCCTGACCCAAGCCCGCGTCCAAGCCCTTGTTCAAGCTCGTGAAATACCGTGTACCGATATGACCTGATCAGCTGCCATGATTGCGGCGTGCTGCATCGCCGCCGCCTGCTGGCGCCGCGCGACAAGGCGCGCTGCGTGCGTTGCCGCTCCGTGCTGTACCGGGGCGCCGATCCCGACCTGGGGCGGATTGCCGCCATTACGCTGGGCGCGCTGATTATTTTCTTCATCGCGCAACTGTCCCCCATCGTGCGGCTGGAAATGAACGGCAACATGTCCACCTCGACCTTGCCGGGCGCGGTCGCCATCATGTGGGGACAGGGCATGCGCGCCGTTTCCGTGTGCGTGGCGCTGTTTACCATCGTCTTCCCCGCGATCGAACTGGGCGCCGTGCTGTATGTGGCGCTCGGCGTGCGCGGCGGGCGCAGGCCGCCCGGCATGCACTGGTTGTTGCGGGCGGTGCGCAAGGCGCGCGAGTGGGGCATGACGGAAGTGCTGATGATCGGCATCCTGATTGGCCTGATCAAGATGACCAGCATGTCCAAGGTCGTGATCCAGCCGGGCTTGCTGGCGTTCGGGGCGCTGACGCTGATGATGGCGGTGGAATCGTCGCTCGATCCCCGGCTGCTGTGGAACGCCGCCGACCGGCTCGGCGCCGGCCAGCCGCTGGCGCCGGCCGAACGCGATGCGCTGGAACACAAGAAACCGATGCTGGCGTGCCACGATTGCGGCCTGGTGCTGGCGCAGACTGGCGGGCATGGCCAGCGCTGCGTGCGCTGCGGCTGCAAGCTGCACCGGCGCAAACCGGACAGCGTCATGCGCACCTGGGCCTACCTGGCCGCGGCCGCCATCCTGTATATTCCCGCCAACCTGCTGCCGGTGCTGAACACGGATTCCCTGTATGGCAACAAGGACGACACCATCATCAGTGGCGTGGTGTATTTCTGGGAAACCGGGGCGCCGGAACTGGCGGTGATTATTTTCGTGGCCAGTATCGTGGTGCCGATGCTGAAACTGGCCGCGTTGTCGCTGCTGGCGTGGACCGCGCAGCGGCGCTCGCGCTGGCGCCCGATGCAGCGCACGGTGCTGTACCGGATGGTGGAGTTCATCGGCCGCTGGTCGATGCTCGATATTTTCGTCATTACCGTCAGCGTGGCGCTGGTGCGCTTTGATGCGATGGCGATGATGGCGCCGCGCTCCGGCGCGCTGGCGTTTTGCGCCGTGGTGGTGCTGACCATGATCGCGGCGCTGGAATTCGATCCCCGCCTGATCTGGGATCCGATCAAGGATAAGAATGGAGTGCGACATGTCTGAACAGGAAGGCTTGCCGGAGCCGAAAGTGGATAAGAAGGGGCGCTACCTGCCGTCGCTGGTGTGGCTGGTGCCATTGCTGGCGGCGCTGATCGGCCTGGGGCTGGTGGTGCAGGCGGTGCTGGACCAGGGGCCGACCGTGACAGTCAGCTTCCGCAGCGGCGACGGGCTGGAGGCGGGCAAGACGCGCGTCAAGTACAAGGACGTCGATATCGGCCTGGTACGCTCGATTGCGCTCGACCCGGACTTGTCGAAAGTGCTGGTGACGATCGAGATGAGCAAGGAGGCGAAGCGCTTCACGGCGGCCGATACGCGCTTCTGGGTGGTGCGGCCACGGGTCGGCGCCAGCGGCGTGTCCGGGCTGGGGACGCTGCTGTCGGGGGCGTACATCGGGGTGGACGCGGGCAAGGGCGCGCTGGGCCATGCGCAATTCACCGGGCTGGAACGGGCGCCGCCGGTGACGGTGGACCAGAAGGGTAGCGCCTTCAGCCTGCACGCGGAAAGCCTGGGGTCGGTCGATGTCGGTGCGCCGGTGTTTTTCCGCCGCATCCCGGTGGGCCAGGTGACCGATTATGTGCTGGACCCGGAAGGCACGGGGGTCTCGATGCGGGTGTTCGTCAACGCCCCGTATGACCAGTACGTGGGGAAAAACACACGCTGGTGGCATGCCAGCGGCGTTGATGTGCGGCTCGATTCGAGCGGTTTTAAAGTCAACACGCAATCGCTGGCGGCATTGCTGGTGGGCGGCATTGCCTTTGAAACGCCGGGCGGACGCAAGCCGGAAGCGGCGGCCGCCCCGGGCGCGCATTACCTGCTGGCCGAAGACCAGGCCAGCGCGCTGCGCGAGCCGGACGGCGAAGCCATCACCAGCGTGTTTTATTTCGACCAGTCGCTGCGCGGCCTGGCGGTCGGGGCGACGGTGGACTTCCGTGGCATCGTACTGGGCGAAGTGCGTTCGGTCGGCGTCGATTACGATCCCGTGAAGAAGAGCTTCCGCATGCCGGTGACGGTGGACATGTACCCGGCGCGCCTGGGCAAGCGGTTCCGCCAGGCGCTGGCGGCGGACCCGGACAAGGTCGGGCCGGAAGTGCTGGAACGCCTGGTCAGCCGTGGCTTGCGCGCGCAGCTGCGCACCGGCAACCTGTTGACGGGGCAGCTGTATATCGCGCTGGACTTCTTCCCGAATTCGCCGACCGTCAAGATGGACCTGGCGCAAACGCCGCTGGAGTTGCCGACGATACCGAACAGCCTGGAAGAATTGCAGACGCAGTTGTCCAGCATTGCGCGCAAGCTCGACAAGGTGCCGTTTGACCAGATCGGCGACAACCTGAACACCACGCTGAAAAACGCCAATGCGCTGCTGCGCCAGCTGGACAAGGAAACCATGCCGGAAATGAAGTCGACCCTGGCGTCGGCCAAGCAGACCTTTGCCGCGGCGGAGCAATTGCTGCAAAAGGATGCGCCGGTGCAGGCGGACTTGCGGGAAGCGCTGCAGCAACTGACACAGACCATGCAATCGTTGAATGCGCTGTCCGATTACCTGGAGCGCCATCCGGAGTCGCTGTTGCGCGGCAAGAAGGGGGATAACAAGTGAAAACCACCGTGACCATGCTGCTTGCCGCCGCCGCGCTGGCGGGCTGCGCGCATACCGCGCCGCCGGAGCGCTTTTACAGCCTCAGTTCCGGCTTGCCCGCCACCGTGGCGCCGCTTGCCGCGCGGGCGCCGCTGTATTTCGAACTGGCGGCGGTCGCCGTGCCGCAGCAAGTGAACCGCAGCCAGCTGGTCATCACGGCGGGCGAGGGGCGGGTGGAAATGCTGGAGCAGCAGCGCTGGGCGGCGCCGCTGTCGTCGGAAATCAGCCAGGCGCTGTCGCTGGGCATCACGACGGAACTGGGGGCGGTCGATGTCTACCGCACGGCGGCGCCGGACGCGGCGCCGGTGTACCGCGTCAGCGCCAGCATCCAGCGCTTTGAATCGGCGCCGGGCAAGTCGGCGCTGATCGATGCGGTATGGAGTGTGCGCCGCGCCGGGCAGTCCAAGGTGCTGGCCTGCCGCACGGTGGCGGAAGAGCCGGTGTCGGCAGCGCCGGCGGGCGGTGCCGACAACTATGACGCGCTGGTCGCCGCCCACCGCCGCGCCATGGCGTGCATATCGGCCGCCGTATCCAAAGGCGTGCTGGCGCTGGCCGCCGGCAGCAGCGCCTGCCCGTAGCCTATGGAGTTTGCAGGGCGGCGACCAGCTCGCGGGCATAGCCGGGCAGGGTGTCGAGGTCGCGCACGCAAATCAGCAATTTGCGGATCGCCCAGGTATCGGTGAGCTTGACGTGCCGGATCGGCATCACGCCTTGTGCGCGCAACACGGCCGATTCGGGCAACACCGCCACGCCGGCGCCACCGGCCGCCATGCGGCACACGGCGTCCAGGCTGCGCAGGCGGACGCGGTAGGCCAGGCGTTTGCCGGTCCTTGCCGCCTGCTCCGCCACGTATTTTTGCAATGCGCTGTCGCCGGCCAGGCCGATGAATTCATGAGCCAGCGCTTCTTCGAATGCCGCGCCGCGGCGCCGCTTCAATTGCAGCGCCAGCGGGTGGCCGGGCGCCATTGCCAGCACCAGCTGGTCGTCGCGGAACGGGAATGTTTGCAGGCCGCTGTGGTCCACCGAATCGGCAATCACGCCGATATCGGCCAGGCCGTCGCGCATCGCCTGCACGATGTCGTAGGACAGCCGTTCTTCCAGGTCGATATTGACCTGCGGGTGGCTGGCCATGAATCCCGCCAGCGCGTCGGGCAGGAATTCCGCCAGCGCCGAGGTATTGCACAGCACCCGTACCTGCCCCTTCAGCCCCGACGCGTGCTGCCCCAGGTCGGCGCGCAGGCGCTGCATTTGCTGGGTGATGACGCGTGCGTGGTGCAGCAGGGTGCGGCCCGCATCGGTAGGCTGCACGCCGCGCCGGTCGCGCCGCAGCAGCGGCACGCCCAGCGCGTCTTCCATGCCCCGGATGCGGGCACTGGCCGACGCCAGCGCCAGGTGCGACTGCGCCGCGCCAGCGGTAATGCTGCCGCTTTCGGCCACGGCCAGGAATAATTTCAGGTCGGTGAGATCGAAACGCATGTGCGCCTTGATTGAGTGTAGCCTTCGGATAAGCCGAAACCAGCCTGAGTATATGCCACATTTTCAGCGCGCTCCCGGCATGCCAGACTGCGTGGCATGGACCACCTCATCTACATTACCCTGGTATTCATCCTGGCCGGCGCCGTCAAAGGCGTGACCGGCATGGGCCTGCCGACCGTCGCGGTGGCGCTGCTCAGCCTGGTCATGCGGCCGGTGGAAGCGGCGGCATTGCTGGTGGTGCCTTCGCTGTTGACGAATGGTTGGCAATTGCTGTCCGGCGCGCCGGTGCTGCCGCTGCTGCGGCGGCTGTGGCCGATGATGGCCGGCATTTGCGCCGGCACCTTGCTGGCCGGGGCGGCGGCGCTCGATGCGCCGTGGGCGGTTGGCGCGCTGGGGCTGGCGCTGGTGGCGTATGCGCTGCTGGGTTTGCAGGCGGTGCGCTGGCGCGTGGCGCCCGGCATGGAAGGCGTGCTCTCGCCGCTGGCGGGCGCCGCCACCGGTGCGTTATCGGCCGCCACCGGCGTGTTCGTGGTGCCGGCCGTGCCTTACCTGCAAGCGCTGGAACTGGACAAGGATGAACTGGTGCAGGCCATGGGGCTGTCGTTCATGGTGTCGACGGTGGCGCTGGCCATCGTCCTGGCGGGCCGCGATGCGTGGCAGCCGGCCGTGGCGGGCATGTCGTTCCTGGCGCAATTGCCGGCGCTGGCGGGCATGCTGCTTGGCCAGCGGCTGCGCGGCCGCATGCCGCCGGCGCTGTTCCGGCGCTGCTTCCTGCTGGCGCTGATGGTGCTGGGGATGCACCTGGCGCTGCGGTGGGCCTGGCATTGATGGCCACTAAGCCGGCAGCGCCGCGATCACTTCCGTGATCCGCTCCCGCAGCCACTTATGCGCGGGATCGTGATCGACGTTGGCATGCCAGTACAAGTGGTTGTCGATCGCCGGCAGCGCCAGTGGCAGCGGCAGGATCTGGTGGTTGAACTGCTGGTTCAGCACGCGGCCATAGCGGGCCGGCATGGTCAGCAGGAAATCCGTCTGGCTGACCACGCTGCATGCCGTGTAATAGTGCTGGCAGCGCATGCGGATGCGGCGCTGCAAACCGCGCCGCGACAATTCCACATCTTCCAGGCTCGGGCCGCTGCGCCGTGCACTGACCTGGATGTGCTGCTGGCGCAGGTACAGGTCGAGGTCGATATCGCCGTGGACCTGCGGGTGGCCCTGGCGGGCAAAGACCACGGTTTCATCGGCGGGCAGGCGCAGCATGCGGATATGCTCGGACAGCGGCAACAGCACGTCGATGCCCGCGTCGACCGTGCCGGCCGCCAGCTCGCTTTCCAGTTCGGTGCGCGCCATGCGCAGCACATTGACGCCGACCAGCGGCGCCTGCGCGGCAATCGCCGCCATCAGCGGCGGCAACAGGTTCGGCTCCACCACATCGCGCATGGCCAAGGTGAAGGAGCGTTCGCTGGTGGCGGGATCGAAACGTTCGGCGCTGTTGACCGTCAGTTCCAGCCCGCGCAGCGCACTGCGCACCTGGCTGACGATATTGCGCGCCAGCGGCGTCGGCGCCATTTCATGGCCCTGGCGCTCGAACAGGGGATCGCCCAGCAAATGCCGCAGGCGGCCCAGCGCATGGCTGATGGCGGGCTGCGTCAGGTTCATTTTCTGGCTGGCGCGGGTCAGGCTGCGTTCCGTATAGATCGCGTCAAACACGACAAACAGGTTCAGGTCGACCTTGGATATATGCATGAAATTTATTCCGCCGCATAAATACTATTCATTTGATGAATTCTACCGCGCGCGATAAGCTTGAGCCCATCAATTTGCGGCAGGGAGTAGGGCATGGGACAGATTTACCTGGTACGCCACGGACAGGCTTCATTCGGGTCGGCCAACTACGACCAGTTATCGGCCCTGGGATTCGAGCAGGCGCGCCTGCTGGGGCAGTGGTTTGGCAACAGCCACCAATCGTTTGAACGGGTGGTGTGCGGCGGCATGGTGCGCCACCGGCAGACCGCCGACACTTGCCTGGGCGCGCTGCCCAAGCACGCACTGGTCGATACCGAGTGGGTGACCGACCCGGGGTTCGCGGAATTCAATCATGTGGAAGTGATCGTCAAGCACTGCCCGGAATTTGCCAGCCCCGAGCAATTCAAGACGTTTATCGCGCGGCAGCCGGACCAGAAGCACGTGTTTGAACACGTGTTCGTGGCGGCCATGGAACGCTGGATGGGTGGGCGGCATGACGGCGATTACACGGAAACGTGGCAAGGCTTCCAAGACCGCTGCGTGGCGGCGTTGACGCGGTTGACGGACGATGCGGAAACGGCGGAATCGTCGACCATCGTGTTTACATCGGGCGGCGTGATTTCCGTGCTGTGCAAGCACTTGCTGGAACTGCCTGACCGCAAGACCATGGAATTGAACTGGACCATCGCCAACGGCTCCGTCACCAAGCTGCAGCATCGCCGGAGCGGCACCAGCCTGGCCTACTTCAATAACTTCGCGCATTTGGAGTGGCTGGGGGAAAACGGCAGCGTAACCTATCGCTGACCCATAGAACAATCGTGCGTTTGGGGCCAGGCCCCGAAATGCCGAGTACTTTGTTGCAGGCGAAGAAAAAGCCGGACGCTTGCGAGTCCGGCTTTATTGTCTGGCGGGTTGAGTCTTACGCCTTGGCCTTGAAGTTGCGCAGGAAGTGCAGCAGCGCCTGCGCCCCCAGTTCCGCGTCATCGGCGGTCATGGTTTCCAGCGGGTTGTGGCTGATGCCGCCATTGCCGCAGCGGGTGAACAGCATGGCCTGGTCGCACAGGTGGGCGATCGCCATCGCATCGTGGCCGGCGCCGGACAGCAGGTCGAAGCGTGGCAGGCCGGTGGTTTCCACCGCCGCGCCCAGCTGGTCCATCAGCCATGGCGCGCACGGTGCGGCATTGGCTTCCACGACTTTTTCCAGCTTGACTTCGATGAAGCGGCGCTCGCAGATGGCGTTGATGCCGTCCAGGATGTCCTTCACGGCCGCCACGCGGACCTGGTCGTCGGCCGCGCGGATGTCCAGCGACAGCTTGCACGCGCCGGGAATCACGTTGACGGAACCGTTCGGCACTTGCAGCTGGCCGACGGTGCCGACCAGCGCTTCAATGTTGGCGCAGCGTTTTTCCACCAGCAGCACGATTTCCGCGGCGGCGGCGGCGGCGTCCTTGCGCATAGTCATTGGCGTGGTGCCGGCGTGCGCCGCCAGGCCTTTCAATTCCACCAGGTAGCGCGAGCTGCCCGCGATCGCGGTCACCACGCCCAGCGGCAAGCCTTTGCCGACCAGGACCGGGCCCTGTTCGATATGCACTTCCACGAACGCGGCGATCCTGGCCGGATCGCGCGCGATGCCGGGAATGTTGGCGACGTTGTGGCCGGCCGATTCAATCGCTTCGCGCATGGTGATGCCGTCGGCATCTTTCACGTCCAGCAGGCCGAGGTCGAAGCGGCCGGTGATCGCGTTGGAACCGAGGAAGGTGGAACGGAAACGCACGCCTTCTTCTTCGGCGAAGCCGATGATTTCAAAGTCGAACGGCAGCTTTTCGCCTTGCTGGTGCAAATGCCTGACGATGGCGATCGGCAGCAGGATGCCCAGGCGGCCGTCATACTTGCCGCCATTGCGCACGGTGTCGTAGTGCGAACCGGTCAGCAGGGTCTTCGCGTTCGGGTTGTCCGACAGGTAGCGGCCGACGACATTGCCGACATCGTCGATGTGCGCTTGCATGCCCGCTTCGCGCATCCAGGTGGCCAATTGCTCGGCCGACTTGCGGTGGGCGTCCGTCATGTAGGCGCAGGTCAGGCCGCCGTCCTCGTCGCTCCACTGCGCCAGGTCTTCCGACCATTGCATGATGGTCGGGCCGAAGTGCAGCTGGTTGTCCGTCAGGTCGTTGATGCGCATTTCCGCGATGCGGTGGATCTGGCGCAGGCACTCCTGCAATTCATCGCCGCGCTGGTTGCGGGAGCGGCGCGTGAACGTGGCGATGATTTGCTGGCGGTTCAAGCCCTTGCCGGTCGGGCCCTTGACGGCCAGGATGAAGGGGAAGCCGAACTTGGTGTTGTAGTCGGCGTTGAGCTTTTGCAGCGTGGCGAATTCTTCCGCGCTGCACTGGTTCAGGCCGGAAGTGGCCTGTTCATTGGTCGATTCCGCCGTCAATTCCCCGCGGACGGCGGCCTTGCCTGCCAATTCCGGGTGGGCGCGGATCAGGCCCAGTTGTTCGTCCTGCGTGGCGTTGGTGACTTCCGCCTGCAAGGCCTGCTTCAGCGCGGTCACGGTGGCAAACGGACGCTTGGCCGCCGCGCGCTCGGGTATCCATGGCGAATGTTCATAGATGCCGTGCAGGCGTTCGGTGAAGGTGCTGACGTCGCAGCTATTCAGTTCGGAGAGTGTAGTCATCGTTATATCCATCCTTGGAGCTTCGATGATATAACCGCCTGTTTAAGCGAGATATAGTTACTTTACTATGAGCTTTATACGCGGCGTCATACCGTCCGGATCGCGTTACTTCCCGAGCGCCTTTGCCACGGCGCTGACCTGGTCGCGCAGCCATTTGTGCTCCGGCGCCTGGTGCACCCGTTCGTGCCACAACTGGTAAAAGCGCAATGGCGGGAATTTGATCGGGACGTTATAGATTTTCAGCGGCAAGGACTTTTCGTGGAAGCGCAGGAACTGGCGGCCGGTGGTCAACACCAGGTCGGTTTGCGTCACCATGTACGGGATCAGCCCGAAATACGCCGACTCCACCAGGACATTGCGGCGCTGGCCCTGGCGCTCGAGGAATTCATCGATGACGCCATGGTAACCCGGCAACAGTTGCGACGGCGCCACATGGGGCAGCGACAGATAATCTTCCACCGTCATGGCGTCCGATTCGGTGCGGCGCGCATACGGCGTGTTGGCACTCATCGCGCACACGATCGGGTCTTCGAACAGCTTGGACATGTGCAAGTGTTCCGGCGGCTCTTCCCAGTTGGCGATCACCAGGTCCATGTCGCCGTCGGACAGCAGGCGCACGTAATCGACGTCCGGCCCCAGGTTGTGGATCACCACGCGCGACAGCGGGGAACCGCGGCGCAGCTGGCAAACGATGCTGGGCAAAAATTGCGTGTCGAGGTAATCCGGCGCGGCAATATGGAAGGTGCGCGCTTCATCCTGCGGCACGAACGGGGTCTTCTTGACGAACAGGCTCTCGGTTTCGTCCAGGATGCGCTTGGCCGGCTTCAGCAAGCTTTCGCCGTGCTGGGTCGGCACCATGCCGCGCGCGCCGCGCACCAGCAGCGGGTCGCCCGTCAATTCGCGCAGCTTGCGCAATGACGCGGAAATCGACGGCTGCGGCTGGTTCAGCTTCAGGGCGACCCGCGATACATTTTTTTCCACCAGCAGCAGGTAGAGGATGCGGATCAGGTGAAGGTCGAGGTTTTTTGGCAAGCTGTTCATGCGCACCCCTTTATATTGGATCGAATATGTTAAATATACGATATATTTCACGGACGTGGCACGAAAACCGTTTATTGTCGGTAAATTGCCGCTAATCCATATTCGAGGAATCCATGGACGCTTTCGCCTACCTGATCCCGTACGGCCTTGAATGGCTGAACTTGATTGTCCGCTGGCTGCACGTCATCACGGGCATCGCATGGATCGGAGCGTCGTTTTATTTTGTCTGGCTGGATAACTCGATCCGGCCGCCAGCGCCCGGTTCCGAGCTGGCGAAAAAAGGCGTGTCCGGCGAACTGTGGGCGGTGCACGGCGGCGGCTTCTATAACCCGCAAAAATACCTGGTCGCTCCCAAGACCCTGCCCGCCGAACTGCACTGGTTCAAATGGGAGGCGTACACCACCTGGCTGTCCGGCATCGCGCTGCTGACCATTGCGTACTACTTCAACGCGGAAGCCATGATGGTCGACAAGGCCGTGGCCGACCTGACGGGCTTGCAGGCGGTCGGCATCGGCATTGCCTCGCTGGTGGTTGGCTGGGCGGTGTATGACGCGCTATGCCGCTCGCCATTGGGCAAGCATGACGCGGCTTTCGGCGTGGTGATCTTCCTGTTGTTGACGTTGGCCTGCTGGGTGCTGACGCACTACCTCAGTGGCCGCGCCGCGTATATCCACGTGGGCGCCATGATCGGCACCATCATGGTGGGCAACGTGCTGATGTCGATTATTCCCGGCCAGCGCCGCATGGTCGAAGCGATGCGCGCCGGCGGCTTGCCGGACCCGGTGCATGGCATCAAAGCCAAGCAGCGCAGCGTCCACAACAACTATTTCACCTTGCCGGTGCTGTTCATCATGATCAGCAACCACTATGCGATGACTTACCGCAGCGACAAGGCGTGGCTGGTGCTGGCGCTGATCATGGCCGCCGCCGTGTTCATCCGCCACTTCTTCAACCTGCGCCATAAGGAGCGCATCGAATGGCAATACCCGGCGATCGGCGTGGTGCTGTTGCTGGTGGTGGCCGTCATGATCGCGCCGAAGAAACCCGCCGCGCCGGCCGCCGGTGTGGACACCGCCGCCCAGTTCGCGAATGTGCAGGGCATCGTCGCGCAGCGCTGCGCCTCCTGCCATTCCGCCACGCCGACGCAGCCAGGTTTCGCCACCGCGCCATCGGGCGTCACGCTGGATAACGAAGCGCAAATCCGCCAGAACGCGGAAAAGATCTATAAGCAAGCCGTGCAACTGAAGGCCATGCCGATCGGGAATCTCACCAATATGACCGATGCCGAGCGCGCGCAAGTCGCCGCCTGGTACGAGGCGGGCGCCAAGTAGAAGGGTGGTTGCGGCCTTGGCCGAAGCCGCCGCAGCGCATGCGGCACCGCATGGCGCGAGGATAAAGGAGAAAATTGATGACCAATGAAGCAAAGTTAGTGCAATGGATCGACGAGCATTTCGATGAGGAAGTCGCGTTCCTGCAGCAAGTGCTGCGCGTGCCCACCGACACGCCGCCCGGCAACAACGCCCCGCACGCCGACATGATTGCCGACGCGGTCAAAGCCTATGGCTGGGAAGCGGAAAAGCACGTGGTGCCGGAATCGGTGGTGCGCGATTACGGCATGGAAGCCATCACCAACCTGATCATCCGCCGCCCGTATGCGGAGAGCGGTCCGACCGTGGCGCTGAACGCGCACGGCGACGTGGTGCCGCCCGGCGATGGCTGGACCTATCCGCCCTATGGCGGCGTGATCGACCAGGGTTATATTTATGGCCGCGCGGCGGCCGTGTCGAAATGCGACTTCGCGACCTACATCTTTGCCGTGCGCGCACTGGAAGCGCTCGGCGTACCCTTGAAAGGCAAGCTGGAACTGCACTTCACGTATGACGAGGAATTCGGCGGCTTGCTGGGCCCGGGCTGGATCCTGGAGCAGAAACTGACGAAGCCGGACTTCGTCATCGCGGCGGGCTTCAGCTATGCGATCGTCACGGCGCACAACGCGTGCCTGCAATTTGAAATCACGGTGAACGGCAAGTCCGGCCACGGCGCCATGCCGGAAACCGGTCACGATGCGCTGCAAGCGGCCACGAAAATCCTCAATGCGCTGTATGGCCAGTTGCCGGAACTGAAAAAGATCAAATCGAAGGTGCCAGGCATCGACAGCCCGACCATGCTGGTGGGCCGCATCGATGGCGGCACCAACACCAATGTGGTGCCCGGTAAAGTCGTGATGAAAATGGACCGCCGCATGATCCCGGAAGAAGATCCGGTGGCGGTGGAAGCGCAGGTGCGCGCCCTGATCGAGGACGCGGTGCGGGGCGAGCCCGGCATCACGATCGAGATCCGCCGCCTGCTGCTGTCGCACGCGCTGCGCCCGCAACCGGGCACGGACCAGCTGGTGGCCAACCTGCAGAAAAACGCGAAAGCGATCCTGGGAGAGGACATTCCGGCCGTGGGCACGCCGCTGTATGCGGATGCGCGCCTGTATGGCGAGCAGGGTATTCCCGCCGTGCTGTATGGCGCCGGACCCCGCTCGGTGCCGGAATCGAATGCCAAGAAAGCCGACGAGCGGCTGGCGCTGGAGGATTTGCGCAAGGCCACCAAGATCGTGGCGATGACGCTGGCGGATTTTTTGGCTTGACGGCTACACCATTGGCATCCAACCGATGTTAGAAGTCGTCGTCCTTGTCGAATGGACGTGCGCGGCGCCGGTTATGGATGGCATCCATAACGGCGCCTGGCGGCGCCTGCGTGACCATATCCATCACACCCAATACCCACAGGGCACTGAGATAATGCGCAGCACTTGCGCCGGGATCGCCATGCTCCAAGCGGCGTAGCGTGGTGACAGAAATGCCTATCCTGGCACAAACATCCTGCGCTCTTAGTTTTTGCTTGAGGCGTGCATGACGTACCAGTGCGCCCCAGCCACTTAAACGTTCCTGTACAAGCGTTGGCACTTCAAGGGGCGTCAGAAGTTTTTTTTGGCATGCTGAAATGTGACCATAGATGATCTTTTATTGTACTTAAAAGATCATCTATGGTCTAAGGCCTATTTTAAGTCCGCACTAATTTGTATAGTTGAAAGTTGTCATACCAAAACATTTTGGAATGACGATGCTTTCATCGCTTCTGCAATCGATGGCGCTGACTGCCATCCGCGCTTACCAGCGCTGGCTTTCCCCCCATAAGGGATTTGTCTGCGCTTTCCGTGTCCATACCGGACGCGATAGTTGTTCCGCGTATGGATACCGGGTGATCAACCGCTACGGCATTTCGGTCGGACTGGCGCTGCTGCGCCGGCGGCTGGCCGATTGTGGTGTGCAGCATCGATTGCATGCGCCGCCATGCCGGCCGCAACCAGGGTTGCGGCGCCAGGCGGGATTTTGCGATGTGCCGTGCGACGTGCCGTGCGATGCGCCATGCGATGGTGGCGGCGGCAAAGGCGTAGGACGCTTTCTGGGATTGGCATGCGAAAACGCCGGTTGCGGCTGCGATCTCGCCGATGCGTGGCGCGACTGGAAGCAGCGGCGCCAGGAACGGCGAGGCCGCCGCTCAGCGGAACACCGGCCGGAAGAATGACCGCTCGTAACTGAGGAAGCACTTGGTCTCGCGGTAGTACTCCACGGCCGCCACGCATTCCTTGTCGGTGGCCGCCGCGATACGGTATTGCTCATAGGCCGCCAGCGATTCAAACGAGAACGATGCCAACGCCACGTTGCTGGCGCCCTCGCTCGGCATCAGGTAACCGTGATGGGTGCCGCCAAACTTTTCCACCAGCGGTATCCACAGCCGCGCATAGTGTTCGAATTCGGTCATTTTTTCAGCATCGATGATATAGCGAAGGTGGCAAGTGATCATGGCGGTAACCTGAGGGGGAGGGCCGGTCAATATACTGTATTTCTTACAACTCCGCAGGCGGGCGCCGGAAATGCAAACGGCCGGGCGCCCGACTGGCGGCCCGGCCGTTTCACTGCACGCGCAGGCTTATTTCTTCAGCGTGCCTTCAAACAGTTTATAGATGCGGCGGTACTGGTCGTACCAGCTTTCCGGCTGCACATAGGCGTGGCGTTCCAGCGGATAGCTGGCCAATTCCCAGTTATCTTTTTTCAGCTCGATGAAACGCTGCGCCATGCGCACGGAGTCCTGGTAAAACACGTTGTCGTCCACCATGCCGTGCGCAATCAGCAGGTGGCCTTTCAGGTGCTGCGCATATTCGATCGGCGAGGATTTTTTATACGCTTCCGGGTCCACCTCCGGCGTGTTCAGGATATTGGCCGTGTATTCGTGGTTATACGTGGTCCAGTCCGTCACAGGGCGCAGCGCCGCGCCGGCCTTGAACAAGTCCGGCTGGCGCAGCAGCGCCATGAACGTCATGAAGCCGCCATAGCTGCCGCCATAGATGCCGACGTTGTCGATATCGCCCTGGTGGTTGGCGGCCATCCATTTCGCGCCGTCCACGTAGTCGTCGAGTTCCGGATGGCCCATCTGGCGGTAAATCGCCGTGCGCCAGTCGCGGCCGTAACCCTTCGATGCGCGGTAATCCATGTCCAGCACGATGTAGCCTTTTTCCACCAGCAGGTTGTGGAACATCTGTTCGCGGAAATAGTTCGGGTAGCGGTTGGTGGTGTTTTGCAGGTAGCCCGCGCCGTGCACGAACAGGACCACCGGGTATTTCTTGCCGGCTTCCAACTTGGCCGGACGGTACAGCTTGGACCAGATCGGGCCGCCGCCATGGGTCGACGGCACCGCCACCATTTGCGGTTCGATCCAGGTGCGCGCCTTGTAGTCCGGCGTGCGGGTGTCGGTCAGCTTGACGGTGGCGCCGCCGCCGCTGGCGCTGCTGATGCCCACGGTGGCCAACTGCGCCGGCGTGTACGACGACGAGTAATGCACCAGCAGCTTGCGCTCATCGGGCGACAGCGTGAACTGTTCCACGCCGCCCTGCAGGGCGGTGGCTTCGCGCACGGCGGCGGTTTTCGCTTCCACCGCGCACACTTCATAGGCGCCCGGCGTCTTGCGGTTGCACATCAGGTAAGCGGTGGCGCCGTCGGCCGACCATTTCACGCCGGACGCTTCCCAGTTGCCGGAGGTCAGGGCGCGCTGCTTGCCATCGGCGCCCAGGGTGTACAGGTGCGAGTAGCCGGTTTCCTCGGACAGGAACCACAGGGTCTGGTTGTCCGGCAGCCAGCCGAACTCGTTGTAGCTGTAATTGGTCCACGCGGTGTCCGACAGGCGGTGCACCGGCTTGAGCTTGCCATCGGCCAGGCCGACGGTGGCGATCCAGCGGTCCTTGTTGTCGACCGCGCGCAGCATGACGGCCACTTGCGCGCCGTTGTCGGTCCAGGCGATATCGTCATCCACGCGCACGGTGCGATTCCCCTTCAGCGCAGGCAGCTTTTGCGCTTCGCGCAGCGCCGCCAGCGGATCGACGTTGACGCCCGGCAGCACGTCGTAGCTGAGGTCGGTGATGGCGCGGGTCTGCAAGTCCACCAGTTTCAGCGATTGCTGCTTCGGCAAATCGCGGCCCACGCGGGTGCGTTCGTCGTCGAATTCCTCGTAACCGGATTCCGTCACGTAGCGCGGCATTTTGCCAACGCGGCCCTTGTCGCCCTTGGCCGACGTGATGACCAGCAGGTAGCGGCCATCCGGCGACAGCGAGGTCGAATCGATGCTTTCCTTGTCGCCCAGGTACACCGGGCCCGGCGCACGGGTGCTGTCGGCGCGGCGTTCCTGTTCGGCGCGCTCGCGCAGCGCGTCGCGGTCATCCTTCTGGCGCTTCAGGGTGGCGATCAGGCGCAATTGCATGTCGCGCAGCGCATTGTCTGACTGCGCGGTGTCCGGCTTGGCGGCGGGATCCCTGGCGGCCCGCACCAGCGCCAGCGGTGTCACCAGGCGGTCGGCGCGGTTCCAGCCATACCAGTCGCTGCCCTGGCGGAATTGCACCGACTTGCCATCGGCCGCATAGCGGGCCAACGACGCCGGCGGCGTCGCGCCACGGGTGATCTGCGTCAGCGCGCCGGTTTTCAGGTCGCGCTCGAACAGGTCGCCGCTGCGGAACAGGATGGCGCGCGTATGGTCGCGGTTATAAATGACGGTGGCGGAATCCAGGCGGGCCAGTTCCGCATCGCCGACCAGGCGCGGCTTCACATTGGCCGATGCGCCAGCTTCGAACGTGTCGCGCAGCGGCGAGCCGGCGCGCTTTTGCTTGTAAAACACGTGCTTGCCATCCCAGCTCCACCAGGCGGTTTCAACGGGAGTGCCGATCCAGTCCGGATGGGACATGGCCTGGTCCAGGGTGATCGGGGTTTGTGCCGCTGCCGGGAT
>Ga0307408_100000882_pt1 | contig 23602 bp, 14 predicted proteins | sample 322Cmetagenome_FD_202116 | JGI IMG/M metagenome (GOLD analysis project Ga0307408, IMG submission 202116) | Maize rhizosphere microbial communities from greenhouse at UC Davis, California, United States - 322HYB-C-3 | ecosystem: Host-associated > Plants > Roots > Rhizosphere > Soil | place... | reverse complement strand
CTTCGGGCGAGATAAAATTTCCTTAAGCGCTGATAAATCCTGCATCTTCTTTTAAAAGAAATGCAAAGCTATCAAAAACCTTGACGTTACAAAATGGTGATTCGTTGACGAATTCGCGATTATAGCCAATGGCTTGGGGCTTCAAGTTATAAATTAGTAAGCCTGCCCAATTATTTAACATTTATTAACATCTAAAGGGCCGCCTTAGCTTTTGACACTTCATCTGTTACGTTAACATAAAAATTAATATTTTTCCTAAAAAATTTAGGCCTTATCCTTATGCATAAATCATTTATTTGCACTTTTCTGTTACTTGCAACCTTCTCTGCCTTTTCCCAAAAACCGCTAAGATACAGTCGCCGTAGTAGTTACTACACCTATGTTTATACAGTAAACGAGGCTCTTGTAAAAAGCCTGTATGAAGGGAAGAAGCTCGACGAAAATGCACTCAAATCTCCGATCGATTCTTTTTTAACCCAAGGAAAGGCCCGGCCCAGCCTTCCGCCAGGTAATTATTTGCAAGTATTTGCTGAAAGAAACGAACTACGCTACTCGCTTATCGAAAACCGCAGCACCAATTTAAAGCTGCTTGACAATCGCCACGACCTCCAGTTTATCCTGCTAGACGACAAAGGCGATCAAATAACCGATGCTGAAGTAACAATCAACAACAAGCCTATAAAATATGATCCCCAAAGAGATTCCTGGCATAGTAAACATCCTAAAAAAGACAATAGCCTGATACGGGTGCGTTATAATGGATTTGCCAATTATACAAAACTGACTGTTGAAGAAGAGGAAAGAAAAGAATCAAACCTTTCCCGATGGCTTTTAACCAAAAGCTTCCTAAAGCACCCCTACAAGTTCTTTCCACGGCTTTTCTATAAAATAAAGGGAGAATCTGTCCCCTATAAATTTCGGCACTACAAAAAATCGAAATATAAATCGCCAAAAACAATGGCAGGTTATATCGTATTCAATAAGCCTGAATATAAACCACTCGATACTGTTAAATTCAAAGCTTATCTTCTCAAAGGAAAGTCCCACAAACCTTTTAGCGAAAAACTAGGTGTAAGGTTAATCAACACTTCGGGTAACAAGCTATTGGGCGAAATTGAACCACAACATGCCGGGGCGTATGATTTTTCTTTTGCATTGCACGATAGTTTAAAACTGAAACTCGACAGAGATTACGTCATTGAATTATTTAAAGGAGACAGGGTTTACAAACGAGGCAATTTCCATTATGAGGAATATGAATTAAAATCTGTCTCTTTTACTTTAAGGGGCGATAAAAAGGAACATGTTAAAGGGCAGCCGCAGAGTTTATACTTCAAAGCGACGGATGAAAACGGGCTTAACGTTATGGATGGCCGTGTCAAACTACATGTTCTGGCAGAATCGGTAAGCCAGTTTTATAAGGATAATGTTTTTGTGCCGGATACACTCTGGGAACACCAAATAAAGCTCGATCTCCTTGGAGAAACCAAACTTGTATTGCCAGATTCGATATTTCCTGATGCAGACATACATTATCGCGTAACAGCTCGATTCTTAAATTCAGACAATCAAGAGAAACACGCTTCCGCTGAGTTCGATTACCTCACTGAAGCTGATGATGACCTGCATTTTGAAATAAAAGGCGACAGCTTATCCATTTCACCCAAAAACACTGGAAGTAAACTCAGCGCTGTTAAAATCAGCGCTATTAATGCTAATAGTGACACTGTAGAGAGCTTTAATCGTCAGTTACCGGCTATGGTAAAAATCAATCCTTATGCGGAAGAGTATAAAGTAGAAGGCCAAAAGATTTTGGATTGGTTTGACCTTTCAGAAGTTAAAAACCATTTAGACCTCTGGGCGCAACGAAGTGCCGATTCTCTATTTGTCAAAGTTGATAATCCTGAAAAAATTCCATTCTGGTATACTATTATCAAGGCCGGCGAAATTATAGATGGCGGTCAGGCGATTACACTCAACTACCGTAAGCCGGCGGGCAAATCGGGGAAAATCAAAGTACAATTAAACTATTTCTGGGCCGATGCCCTTCAACAAAAGCAGTTGCAGGTAGAATTTGCTAACAAAGAACTGCATATCGATGTAAAGCAACCATTGGCAGTTTCTCCCGGCGAAAAAGCTGAATTGGAAATCTCTGTTACCGATGCCAAAGGTAAAGCCGCAAAGGATGTCGATCTCACTGCTTTTTCAGTCACCAGTAAATTTAAGTATAACGGGCCAAGCGTTCCTTACTACGGGAAACACTACAAAAACATACCAGCTAACCCAGAAATGGAGACCGATGAGGGCATAAGCAGCACAGCACCCTTAAACTGGCAACGCTGGAAAAAAGAATTAGGGCTGGACAGCATCGAGTATTTTAAGTTTACCCACCCTGCGCCTGTATATCAGCATCAGGAACTTGCGCCTGAAGGACTTACGCAGATTGCCCCGTTTGTGGTAGAGAAAGGGAACGTTCTACCGGTAGAAATTTTATACATAGATGGCAAGCCTGTATATTTCAGCAATGCACAGCAATTGGAACGTTACTCTTTTAAAGCAGATCCTGGGCTTGTATTTATAAAATTTCGTTTTAGAAATAGAATAATTTCAGCCAATCCTGTGATAGTGCTTAAAGGGAAAAAGCTGATAATAAGTTTCAACGCCGACACCATTGGCAACAAAGCGATTACAAGCATTTCAGCCCCTACACAGCTAAGCAATTACGAGGCTTCCGAATTGAATCAATATATGATACAAGTGGCAGACACATACTCGCCACGATACGCCGCTATCAATCAGCCTGATAAAATCTATTTATTACCTGCTAACAATTACTCATGGGACAGGCCGTCAAAATTAATTGGGCCACTTGCCTATAATACCGCGGAGTTTGCCCTCCGCGGAGAAAAACCTGTGGACTTTGTTGCAGAGCCGAACTACAACTACACTTTTCTGCCAGGGCTGATTAAACAAAAATCCATTCAAGGAATGTATCCATTTAAAACAGTGCTAAATTCCACGTCCTCTCACAGTTACAGTGATTATGTTTTAACTAATAACGAAGCTGATAGTTTGTGGTTGGCATATCTTGACCTTCGCAGCAATACCACTAGTTTATTCGACAACGCCTATGTTCCACCTGTAAACAATGGCAAGTTGCAAATCAAAATTAAGCCTGCTGAAAAACAGCGCACTCTCCCTTTGATAAAGAATGTTTTGGTTTACCGATATGATAATCCGGATTTTCTGCACATATATCCCGGGAACACAACCAATCTCGGTTATCTATATCCAGGAAAACATCGATTATTAATCCTGTTAAAAGGAGACAACTATGTCTTAGTTGAAAACATCACCATTAAAGCCAATGGCAGAACATTCGTACAGGTTGCTTTAGACAAACCTTTACATAAAGACTCTACAAGCAGTAAGATCTCAAGCCTGATACTTGAGCGCTCTATTGCCTTGAAAGGAGATATCTCTCCGAATGTTGATCAGATAAAAGCCACTTTTAACGACCACTATTTAGATGAGTCAAACTTTAAAGACGTAATGTCGGGGACTGTCTTTGATGAAAAAGGCCGTGATGCACTACCTGGAGTAACCGTAAAAATAAAAGGCTCAAACAGGGCGGTAAGCACTAACGCACAAGGGGTATTCAAAATTAAGGTACCTAAAAATGGAAAGCTGGTATTTAGCTATCTAGGATTCGAAACGAAAGAAATTAACATTAATCACAGCTCTGATAACAAAATATTTCTGAAGGAAAATAGGCATAGCCTACAAGAAGTAGTAGTTGTGGGCTATGGAACAGTCCAAAAAGAGGTCTTGCAACAATCGCTAGCTGGAAGGGTTGCAGGGGTTCAAGTCGGCACTGTTAGACATTCAAGTATGGCAAGTGTGGTCAACATTCGGGGCATAAATTCGGTTCCAGGCAAAGAGCCGTTGGTAATTATAGATGGTATACCTGTTGATAAAGGATTACAAGGCCTCAAGCCTGAAGATATCGCAGAAATGTCTACCCTAAAAGATGCCGCGGCTACAGCTATTTATGGGGCGAGGGCAGCAAACGGCGTTGTAATTATTACCACCAAAAAAGCGAAAGAAAAAGCCTTACAGGAAGCTGCAGAAAACCCGGGGCGCCAGGGACAATCAATCCGTAGAAATTTCTCTGACTATGCGTTTTGGCAGCCGCGGCTACGAACCGATGACCAGGGGAAGGCTCGATTTAAGGTTACTTTCCCGGATGATATTACCAATTGGAAAACATTTTTTATTGGGATGGGAAGGAAAGCACAAAGCGGCTATGCAGAAAGCAGCATTAAGGCATTTAAGCCATTAAGCGCAAGCTTTGTTGCCCCGGCTTTTGCCATAGCAGGTGACGAATTAAGCCCGATAGGGAAAATCTCCAATTACACCACTACAACCGAATTGGTAAACCGAAACTTTGCCTACAATGGCAAAAGCATACGCAATAGCAACCTGCCGATTAAAAATTCCCATATCGACACATTTACCGTTATTGCAGAGAGCACCGATAGCCTGAAGTTTGAATATAGTATCCAAAAACCAAATGGATATTCAGATGGAGAGGCCAGGACCATTCCTGTTTTTAAAGCAGGCATTATAGAAACAAAAGGCATTTTTGAATCGCTTGAAAATGACACTGCGGTAAACCTAAGCTTCGATCCCAAGCTTGGTCCGGTTACTTTACGTGCAGAAAGTTCCGTTTTACCTGTGTTGCTTGATGAAACCGAGCATTTGCGTAAATACGAGTACTTATGCAATGAGCAGCTTGCATCGAAATTGAAATCCCTGCTTGCCCAAAAAAGAATTAAAAACTATCTGCATGAACCCTTCGAAAATGACAAAACAATTAAACAACTAATAAAAAGGCTTGAAGATGGCCGCAAAAGTGAAGGAGCCTGGGGCTGGTGGAAAAACACAGATGCTGAACTTTGGATAAGCAAACATGCAATGGAAGCTTTGCTAGACGCTGAAAAAGAAGGCTTTAATATCTCCCTTGATAAACAACGGCTTACTGATCACTTAATTTATCAGCTGTCGAGTTATAACGGGATGAATAAGCTGGATGCTATGCTTCTCCTAAAAAGAATGGATGCAAAAGTCGATTACAAAACGCCAATCGCCTTGTATGAAAAAGAGCTAAAATCATCCAGATTTAATTTAGGCTTATATCAGAAATTCAAGCTTATCCAGCTTAAACAACAGGTTGGAGGATATACTACCGATATGGATACATTATTGAAATACAGGCATTCAACCATGTTTGGAAACATGTATTTTGGCAATAACTCCTATCATTTTTTTGACAATAGTATTCAGCTAAGTTTACTGGCTTATCAGATTATAGAAGCAGATGGCAAGCATCCGGAATGGCTTAATAAACTTAGAAATTACTTCTTAGAGCAGCGCCATGATGCTTACTGGAGAAACACTTACGAATCTGCACTGATATTGGAGACCTTGCTGCCGGGCCTCTTAAAAGACAATCAGAAATCTACCCCTGTTTCCTTAAAAATTAATGGGGCTGAAAGCATTAACCAATTCCCCTACACAACAAACTACAGTGCACATGAAAAACTATCAATACAAAAACAGGGGACTTTTCCTGTATACCTTACCGCTCATCAGAGTTATTGGAATGCACAGCCAGAAAAAGCTCCTAAAAGCTTTAAAGTAGATTCATGGTTTGAAAATAAATCGGGCAGTAAATTGAACTCATTAAAAGGGGGAGAAGCCGTTATCCTGAAAACTGAGGTTTTGGTTAATGCAGACGCTGATTTTGTGATGGTTGAAATTCCAATTCCTGCAGGATGTTCATATGAAGAAAAAGAACGAGGTTGGTGGGGCAATGAGGTGCATAGGGAGTACGCAAAAAACAAAGTGAATATTTTCTGCCGCAAGCTTAAAGAAGGAAACTATACATTTTCAGTAAAACTGATGCCTCGTTACGGCGGAACTTATTCATTAAATCCGGCGAAAGCCGAAATGATGTATTTCCCTGTTTTTTACGGGCGCGAGGCAATAAAGAAAGTTAAGATTGGGAATTAGTGGTTGGAGATTAGTGGTTTGTGAGGACACAAACCACGGCCCCTTGCCAATAAATCGCCGGTCACTAATCTCAATAAGCGACATGTAACTAACCTCTCTCGGCTGTGGCCGGTGTCCCCACCAGCCCCTTGATAACTAACGTCCAATCACTACTCCTCATCTAAAATATTTTATCTAATTTCGCAGCGATTTTTAAAAACACAATGGCTACAAACAGAACTTTTACAATGATTAAACCAGATGCTGTAAAAAACGGGCATACTGGCGCTATTTTAGACGATATCATTAAAGGCGGATTTAAAGTGATCGCGCTTAAATATATCCAGTTAACTACTGAATCTGCAGGTGCTTTCTATGCGGTGCACAAAGAGCGCCCTTTTTATGGCGACTTAGTTAAATTCATGACTTCTGGGCCGATCGTTGCTGCTATTTTGGAAAAAGAAAACGGAGTAGCTGATTTCCGTACATTAATCGGTGCTACCGACCCTAAAAAAGCTGACCAAGGTACTATTCGCCAAAAATATGCTGAATCGATCGAGGCAAACGCCGTTCACGGTTCGGATTCAGATGAGAACGCAGAAATTGAAGGAAATTTCTTCTTCTCTGCTTTCGAAAGATTCTAAAAATAATTGTAAGAGTTGAAGGCTAAGTCATCAACTCTTACAACTTTTGCTCAGTCCTTCTTTGCGCAGCCTGCCTTAACAGGCTTACCAGTTCTTCCAAATTAACCGGTTTGGAAATGTAATAATCCATCCCTGCATTAATACACTCATCTTTATCTTCGGCTGTGGCATTAGCCGTCATGGCAATAATCAAAGGCTGATTAGCCATTTGTCTTCTAATAAACCTGGTGGCTTCCAACCCATCCATCTCGGGCATTTGCACATCCATAAGCACAACCTCATACATTGCAACTTGCATCATTTCAATGGCTTCTTTGCCATTGTTGGCCAGCTTAGGGTTATATCCAAGCTTACTCAACACCTTGAGGATCAGTTTCTGGTTAATCAGATTATCCTCAGCAATTAAGATGTCCAGAGGGTTCTCAGCAGCAAAATTCTCGTTGAGTACTTTGGTAGGTTTTTCAACAAGCTCCACAAAGTCAGATTTCTGGTTCCTTAATTGCTTGCACACTACTTCCCATAAATACTGCTGCTTAACTGGCTTAGTTAATATAGCCACAAACAAATCCGGATATTTTTTCTTGCTTTCATCACCCATTGAACTCAAGAGAATAATGGGTAGCGGCAAATTCTTTTCTTTGATTTCCTTAGCCAGTGTAACGCCATTCATTCCCGGCATTTCCATGTCGGTGATCATCAAATCGAAGCCCTGTCCCTCATCCAGAATCTGTAGGGCTTCAGAAGCAGACCTGGCTAATATTGTTTTTAACTTCCACTGCTCCAGTTGTGTGTTTAAAATGCGAAGATTGGTGGCATTATCATCCACAACCAGTACACGCCTGCCTTCGATTCCAACTAAATTATTTTGCACATAGGTGCGCTTAGACTCAGCGCCTTCCTCCACTTGTACAGTGAAAGAAAAGGTAGTGCCATGCCCTGGCTCACTTTCTACAGTAATCTCGCCGCCCATTAAATTTACCAGGCGCTCGCATATAACAAGCCCCAGGCCGGTGCCTCCATATTTGCGTGTTATCGAAGAATCAACCTGCGAAAATGCCTTAAACAACCTGGAAAGCTTCTCTTTCGGAATTCCAATTCCGGTATCTTTAATTTTAAACTCTATCTTACAGTTAGAGCCTGACTGTTCGAGCAAGGAAACTTGAACAAAAACCTCTCCTTCGGAAGTGAATTTAAGGGCGTTGCCAATAATATTTATCAATACCTGGCGAATCCTCAGGCTATCCCCTATTATCTGCACCGGAATCTTATTGTCTATCTGGTAAACAAGGTCCAACTTAAGTTGCGCTGCCTTTCCGGCAAACAGGTCCATAACTTCCTCGATGCATTTTCGCAAATCGAACTCATGGGCATCAATCTCCAGGTTTCCTGATTCAATTTTTGAAAAGTCGAGGATGTCATTTATTACGTTCAAAAGAGCCTCACCACTATTCCTGATAGTTTCGGTATAGTCTCTTTGCTCTCGGTCTAACGAAGTTTCAGAAAGTAATGCGGCCATCCCTAATACACCGTTCATAGGCGTACGGATTTCGTGGCTCATAATGGCAAGAAATGTACTTTTTGCCTGATTCGCTCTTTCTGCTTCCTCCCTCGCTTTATTTTCCAGCTCTGATTTAACAATAAGTTGTTCAGCCTGAACCTGGAGCTCTTCTGATTGCGACTGCAGCTCTTCCGATTGGCTTTGTAACTCCTCATTTAATCTCTGTAAATGCTCTGCTTGCTCGCTAATTTCTGCAGTACGGTCTTTTACCTGCTTTTCCAGCTCCTCCTTTTGTAGCTTTATAGCACTTAAACGGTACCTGTAAAATGAGTAGGCTCCGCCTACCACTACAAGCACCACCAGACTTCTAAACCACCAGGTAACCCAAAAAGGAGGGGTGATAACTAATTTGATAGACAAGCCTTTATCATTCCAAATACCATCATTGTTAGATGCTTTTACCTTAAACCAATACGTTCCAGGGTCTAAATTGGTGTATGTTACTCTCCGGTTGGTCCCGCTATAGATCCACTGCCCGTCAAATCCTTCAAGCTTGTAAGCATATTGATTCTTTTCTGTTGAGATAAAATTAAGGGCAGCGAATTCAAACGTCATTACTGATTGTTTATAGGAAAGAACTATTTCCTTAATATCATTTAAAGCAGTTTTTATAGGAGAATCTCCACCTAAAGGAACTGGGCTATTAAAAATTCGAAAATCAGTAAGGACAAGTGGAGGTTTCACTTTGTTTATCTTGATCCTGTCGGGGTTGAAAATCGTTATCCCGTTGGTCCCTCCAAAAACAAAATCGCCATTCCTTAATTTCAGGTACGCATTAGGTTTGAACTCATCCCCCTGCAAACCATCATTAACTGTAAATTCTTTAGCCGCCTTAGTTTCCGGGTTAAACTTTACGATGCCGTTGTCTGTACTTAGCCACAAATTCCCCTGCTTATCCTCAACTATACCATATATTACATCGTTGGGCAGGCCGTCCTCTTCGTAAAAAGATGTAAACTTTTTAGTTTTTTTGTTGAATAAATTTAATCCGTTAGCAGTACCAACCCAAAGGCGGCCCCGGCTATCTTCCATAACAACATAAGTTTTATCACTACTTAAAGATTGAGGGTCCTTATCGTTATGGCGATAAAAAGTATATTTTTTGGTTTCCCTGTCCAATAAAGCCAAGCCAGCCCAGGTTGCAAGCCAAAGGTTCCCCTGCCTGTCGTCTACCATGCTAACAATGTAATAGCCCAGGTCAAGTAGTTCTGGTTCATAGCTAATAAACTTACCCGCCTTTCGGTCCATTAACATCAACCCTTCCAGTGTTTGAACCCATAAATTTGACCGTCGATCTTCATACAAATACATTACTGATTGATGAAGCAAGCCTTCGCCCGATTTTTCACCCTTTCTGTAATGAATGAATCTATCCCGAGCTCTATCATATCTATCTAAACCACCATCCCAATAGCCCATCCACAATGTCCCGGTTTTATCTTTTACTATAGAGGTTATAACATTGGAACTAATGCCATTGGGATTATTGGGGCTAGCCAAATAATGAGTAAACTGCTTACTAACCGGATTAAATTTGTTTAAGCCGCCCCCGTCTGTTCCTATCCAAATATTTCCGTCATTATCTTCACACAGAGATGCAATATTATCATTGCTCAAACTGTTTTTTGAGTGGATGTTGCTTCTGTAGGTTTCAAAGTTTCTTTCCGTTACAAGATTGAGTCCGCCGTTATATGTACCTAACCAGATATTATGGCTCTTATCCTCATAAATATGTGTGATAGTATTAAAGCTCAAACTTTCCGGATCTCCTGGGATATTTTTGTATTGGACATGAGCCTTTCTGTCCTTCCTGATAATGTAAAGGCCTTCGTTTATTGATCCTGCCCAAATCTGGCCCTTACTGTCTTTAAATATTTTTCCTATGAGCGTTTTAAAATCTTTATTGTTAATGTAGGGTTGCAAACGCTTCGTGGCACTATTATAACAGAACAGCCCGCCTTTGGCAGCAATCCATATTTCTTCTCCATTACTAATTACATCTGTGATATTAGATAGATTCAAATGCCGCTGTTCTGTAAACTTTTTTGTCTGTCTATCTACTATATAAACACGATTAGGACAAATAACCCAGAAAACACCTTCTTTATCGGCGAACATCATTTGAATTGGTTCGTAGGATGGCGTACTCGAAAATCTTTTAAAAACCCTTTGCTGTCGGTTGTATTTATAAATATCAGGGCCAAAGGTAAAGTACAAGTTTCTTTCTTTGTCTTCCATAAGGTTGGTAACCCTGGCATCTCCTATTTCGCTATGCACAAAAAAGTTGTCCGTTTCAGGCCGATAACTGCAAATACCAGCAGAAGTACCCAGCCAAAGAGTCTTGTAAGAGTCCTCGTAAACATCCACCACATCATCATCCGACAAACTGTTGGCATCGTTTACTTTATGCTTATAAACTGTATACTTATAGCCGTCAAATTTATTGAGCCCATTTGCAGTAGCAATCCATAAAAATCCCTTATGATCCTGAAGAATATATTTGACGTTTTTATTTGATAATCCTTTGGAAATGCCTACATGGCTAAATCTTAAATTATTAATTTGAGAATTTGCGCATAGAAAAGACAATAGGAATAATACCAACAATAACCTTTTTTCCATAAAAACACACCCCGGTATAACAATGAGGTTCTAGTTGCCATATACACAGCTTAACACATCTTACGCAATTGTGTTTCTTTGGTTTCACGCAAAACCTAACCGACTGACAACAAGAAACATACCAATCAAAAACATCAAACAACTAAGAAAATCTCTAAAAGTTTTTTTGGAGTTCATCCTATCGTTTCTCGTCCGAAGGAGTCCTTTCACAAAGAGAAGAGCTATAGGGAGCTCTTAGGAATCCTCTTAAATAAAATTCGATTTGCTGAGTGTGTTCTTATAGAAAAATTACCTCATCCAGCACCTTGCTTCCAGCTCTTTCATTCATTTTATCAAGAATCTGAGAACGGATCATAACCAGCTCATTTTTAACAACAGAAGAATCAATTCGGATAAATAGGCGGCGGTCCCGGACGTATAATTGAGTTGTGCGGCTGGCAACGGCAGCACCCATCATCTCTGGCCAGGCGGCTATCAGAGAAGTTTCGTCGAACTTACGTTTAAGCTTGTAAACCTTTAACATTTGCTCAATTGCCTCCTTTAAGGTTTTATCGTTAGTTCGTTTCATTTAATGAATGTGATTATTGAATCGGGGGATGGGCTATTTATTTAATAGCTCCTTTTTCAACTTCAAAGATACTGACTGCAATACCAATACCATCAAAAATTCTCCGAATTCTGGAAGTGCTGGTATCCGTAATAAAGATCTGGCCAAAGTCGTCTTCAGAAACCATTTGCATCAGTTTATGTACACGCTTGTCGTCTAGCTTGTCAAAAATATCGTCGAGTAACAGCAGTGGTTTAAAACCTTTTTTTGCTTGCAAATAAGAATACTGTGCAAGTTTCAACGCTATAAGAAAAGACTTTTGCTGCCCCTGCGAACCAAACTTTTTCATTGGTAAGCCATGAATAGAAAAAACAAGGTCATCTTTATGAATACCGGTTGTAGTACGTTCCAGCACCCTATCCCGCTCCACGGATTTCTTCAGCAGACTTGCAAAACCTTCCTTTAATAATTGGGAGTCATAAACTAGTTCAACCAGTTCGGCATCATCGGTAAGATATTGGTAGTGCCTGTTAAACACAGGCAAAAACTCGTCCATAAAGGACTTCCTTTTTTCAAAAATGCGCTGCCCTGATGTCATTAATTGCTCATCGTAAACTTCTAGCAGCAAAGGATCGTACTTCCCAGTTTCAGCAATTTTTTTTAGAAGTATATTTCTGCTTGTCAGGCTTTTGTTATAGGCTATCAACTCATCAAGGTAATGATTATCGGTTTGCGAAATCACATTATCGATAAACCTTCGCCGCTCTTCGCTTCCCTCTATTATGATACTGATATCATACGGCGATACCATTACCAGGGGAAACAAACCAATATGGTCTGCCAGGCGTTGATACTCCTTTTTATTTCTGCGGAACTGCTTTTTTTGATTTTTCTTAAGCGAACAGGAAACCACTTCTTCAATCTCATTTTTGTCGAACCGCCCCTGTAGCATAAAGAAATCACTTTGCTGCCTTATTTGCTGAGAATCAATAGGATTAAAATAACTTTTGCAAAGTGAAAGATAGTGTATGGCATCCAGTAAATTGGTTTTTCCAGCCCCATTATCGCCAGTAAACGCATTTACTGTAGGCGAAAAAGACAATTCTGCCTCCTGATAATTTTTGAAATTTAATAGGGATAACTTTTGCAGCCACATAAACCGTTGCAAACTTAGATAAAATTTCTTCCTTAAATTTTAAGAAACAACATTTTAACATCATAGCACCAGCGTCTCGGAGTGCAATATTTTAATTAGAAAAGGGGTTGACAGTATTGCCTAAAACTGTATTTTTGCAGACTTCAATTAAATTGCAAATGTCTAAAGAGCAAATCGATACCAAGGCAGAACCTAATCAATCTGGTAACACAGGTAGCTTTGTACAGGAAAACAGCAAAAGCCTGGCTATTATAGGTGGTGCTATCGTAGCATTGGTATTATTATATATCGGCTATCAAAAATTTTATTTAGCGCCAAGGGCGGAAAAGGCTGTAAACGAAATGTTTAAAGCCGAAGAGTACGTGGCTGTTGATTCGTTAACAGAGAAAGCAATTAAAGGCGAAGCAGGCTCTTACCCTGGCTTTGAGGCTATTGCAACTGAATACTCAAGCACTAAATCTGCTAACCTTGCCAACGCCTACCTTGGAGGTTTATACCTTAAAAAAGGTGAGTACAAAAAAGCCATAGAAGCACTAGAAAACTATAGTGCCACAGGCAGCCCGGTGATTGACCCTCTGGTTTTAGGAATGATCGGCGATGCTTACAGTGAGCTTAAGCAATACGATGATGCAGTTAATTATTATCAGAAAGCTGCTGATAAATCTCCTAACTCGTTAACATCTCCTGTTTTTCTTAAAAAAGCCGGACTAGTTTACGAAGAGCAGAAAAAATATGATGATGCTTTAGCAGCTTACAAAAAAATTAAAGAAAATTACCCAGAAAGCCAGGAAGCATCATTAATCGATGCTTACATAGCAAGAGCTGAAGCTCGTTTGTAGGCTTTAATAATCTTAATATCCTTGCTCGAAATGGTTACCAATTTTATTAGGTAACCATTTATTATTTTTACCCCATGGCAACTCAACTAAAAAACCTCTCAGACTTTTCTCATACCACAATTCCGTCTGCTGCTGGCTACCGTTTTGGTATTGTAACTGCACAGTGGAATGCAGAAGTTACAGGTGCACTTTATAGCGGTGCTTATGACCTATTAATTAAACAAGGAGCCAACCCTGAAAACATTACTTCTGTACTTGTACCAGGAAGCTTTGAACTTATTGCAGGTGCTGATTTGCTATTGCGAAAACACAACTTAGATGCTGTAATATGCCTTGGTTGTGTTATTCAGGGAGAAACCCCACATTTTGATTATATCTGTAATGCTGTAGCAAATGGCATTTCTAATGTAAGCATCAAACATAACAAGCCTGTAATTTTCGGGGTTCTTACAACTTTAAATCAAGAACAGGCTTTAGACAGGGCCGGTGGCAAACACGGCAACAAGGGAGATGAAGCTGCAGCGACTGCAATATTAATGGCAGACTTAAGCAATAATCTTTGAAACTAAATGAAGGTGCTATCGTATTTATTATAAAAATTAATAAATTTAGCATCTTGAAACTCAGCCAGGTGTGCTGTGTTTTCTATTAAAAACATACAATGAAAAAAGCTGCAATCGTATTACTTCTTTTATTTTCAGCTGCTACCGTTTTTGAATCATGCTCCTCAAAGATGTGCCCTGCATACAATTCTTATCCAAAGCCAAGAAGAGCTTAAGCAGTCTAAATATAACAAAGGAATGGCAGAGATTGGATCAAACTTTGCTAAAAGAATAGGTATATATTTTTATGAACTGGATTACATTAAATAATATAGCGCAGCTAGAAGAGATAAGGTCTGCCGAAGGGTATAGCCTTATATTTAAGCATAGTACAAGATGCTCAATTAGCTTAATGGCTAAAAAGAAGTTTGAGTTTGAGTGGGACAGCCTTCCGGGAGAAACTCCGGTATACTTTCTTGACCTGCTCAACCATCGCGATATTTCGAATGCAATTGCCGAAATATTCAAAGTACACCATGAATCGCCTCAATTATTATTAATCAAAGATGGCGAATGTATTTTCGAAGCGTCGCACAGTGAAATTTCAGCCGAAGAAGCCGCTGAACAAATGACTGTTAACTCCTAAAAATATAATCCGGCCGCTATTCTGCTGCCGGATATTTAAACTCTATTACTTTATTAATATCCGGATGCAGGCTGTAAAAAACCGGGCAGGTTTTAGCAGCATCCTCTAACAATTCCTTTTCCGCATCGCTATATGTTTGCGGGAAAGCAAGTTCCGCATGTATCTCTCCTACTCTCCTTGGATTTGCGGCCATAATCTTGGTGACAGAACATGTGACACCTTCAATGTTAATTCCGCTTTCGCGAGCTTTTATCCCCATAATCGTAATCATACAATTTGCCAGGGAAGTTGCCAATAGGTCTGTAGGCGAAAAAGCTTCCCCTTTCCCATTATTGTCCACAGGGGCATCCGTTATAATTTTCTCTCCTGATTGTAAATGAACCGATTCTGTTCTCAGGTCGCCAAGATATGTTGTTTTTGATGTAGCCATGATAAGGCTAAGGTAATGGGTTAATGGGAAAAGGGCAAGGGGAAGTCTGAAAGTTTGGTGTCGGAGGACTGAGGGCGGAGAACAGAAGTCTGATGTATTGTGCAATCAGGCGCCATGTTTCCGACTTCTATCTTCCGACTCCCAGTGTCAACTCTCAGACTTCCGACTTCCGACATCAGACTTCCATCCCGCCAACGTCAAAATCTTACATCTTGTATCCTGTATCTCATCTCTATCCCTTACATTTGCATTTATGATTGAATTGCCGGTAATCCCTGCAAATCAGGTACAACAGCAACGAAGGCCAAACTGGTTGCGTGTTAAGTTGCCTGTGGGAAAAGAATACGCTCATGTGCGCAGCCTTGTTGACGAGCACAAACTTCATACAATTTGCGAAAGTGGAAACTGCCCTAATATGGGTGAGTGTTGGGGTGCCGGAACGGCAACGTTCATGATTCTCGGTAATATCTGTACCCGGTCTTGCTCTTTCTGTGCAGTTGCAACCGGAAGGCCACTGGCGGTTGACCTTGACGAGCCAAACCGTGTTGCCAACTCAATCAAATTAATGAACGTTAAACATGCCGTTATCACTTCTGTAGACCGTGATGATTTGAAAGATGGAGGCTCTACTATCTGGGCAGAAACTATCAAGGCTGTAAGAAGGGAAAGCCCAGGCACAACAATGGAAACCCTTATCCCTGACTTTAAAGGCATTTGGGACAATCTTTACCGCGTTTGCGAAGAAAGGCCAGAAGTTGTTTCGCACAATATTGAAACCGTAAAGCGCTTAACCAAAGAGGTGCGAATCCAGGCGAAATATGATAGAAGTTTAGAAGCCTTAAAGCGAATTTCTGAATTCGGCTTACGTACAAAATCAGGCATCATGCTTGGGCTTGGCGAAACTGAGGAGGATGTAATTGAAACCATGCAGGACTTAGCAACAGCAGGTGTCCATATTCTTACACTAGGCCAGTATTTACAGCCAACAAAAAATCACCATCCGGTAATTGATTGGATCCATCCTGACCAGTTTGCTAAATACAAGGAGATTGGAATGGAAATGGGCTTTAAGTATGTAGAAAGCGGGCCTCTGGTACGTTCATCTTATCATGCTGAAAAGCATTTATTTGATTTACCGAGATAAGGATAATATCACTTTTGGAATTTCTTTAATCAATATAGCCGCGGGTATTACTGCGGCTTTTTCTTTTTTCTGAATTTCCTCCCCTGCCCTTCCATGTAAAAATACTCCCAGTATAGCTGCACTTTCAGGAGAATACCCCTGAGCAAGAAATGAGGTAACCATGCCGGTTAAAACATCGCCCATGCCCCCGGTAGCCATAGCTGGTGTGCCCGTTGGATTAAATATAGCTGTGCCTTCCGGTGTAAAAATGATCGAGTATCGATTCTTCAATACAATATAGCAGTTAAGCGACTCCGCTTTCACAATTCCGGTAGCAAGCCTCTCCCACCAGGAAGAATGAGCGCCAAAAAGCCGGTCGAATTCTTTAACATGTGGCGTTAAAATTGACCCTTCCGGAATGTTGGCAAAGAGTTCAACATTCTCAGCAAGGAGATTCAATGCATCTGCATCCAATACCAAGGGTTTATTATAATTAGTTAGTACAGCTTTAAGCATTGCTTTACTGGTGGAGGAAACTCCCAGCCCCGGGCCAATTCCTACCGAACCATATTTTTCCCATCGCATCTCAGCAGGCAATTCCTGCTTTCTTCTAAGCACCGCCATTACCTCCGGAATTCGGGTATTTAATGAGATAAGCCCTTCTTCTGGAATACAAGCGGTAGTTTGGCCGGTTCCTGTATACAGCGATGCTTCTGCACATAGTAAGGCAGCCCCCATTGTTTCAGGCGCACCTGCAATGATCAAGGCATGCCCGAAAGTGCCTTTATGGCTAAATGGCTTCCGCTTTTTTAGCCGCTCCAGAATATCGTCATCTGACAGGAGAATATAAGGGGTATCAACCGACTGGATAAAACCTTCGTCTAATCCAATATCCGCAACATAAAATTCATTAATGAAAGAAGCTGATTCTGGCAACAGGAAACTTATTTTGGGGCGTTGAAAAGTGATTGTAAGATCAGCAATAACCGCAAGTTCGTTATCGTCAATTATACCGTCTGATTTAAGTCCGGTGGGAATATCAACAGAAATAACAGGTTTTTGCAAACTTCTCAGCCACGCAACAAGTTCCTTCCAGGCTCCTTCAAGAGGTTTATTTAAGCCAGAGCCCAAAAGCGCATCTATTATTAAATCAGAATTCTCAACCGGAAAGGCATCAGCCTCTTTAATATTCGAGACATGAACTGCCGTTTTATGCAACCGTTCCAGATTCTTGTCAAAGTCTGATGTCGATTTAGAGGAAAAACGAGCAATCTTTACGTTGATGTTCCAAAAGCCGTCATTATGTAACAACCTAGCTATTGCCAACCCATCCCCTCCATTGTTCCCGGTTCCGCAATAAATAGAGATGGATTGGCCTTTGTTAGGATAAAAGCGCTTAAATGCCGTAACAAAAGCATTAGACGCCCGCTCCATTAAATTAACAGAACTTATTGGCTCATGCTCGATGGTGTATCTATCGGCTAACCTTATTTGCTCTGATATCAGGAGATTTAACATACTCAAACAATGATTTATCTGTCAATTTGTTTACCAGTGTTCAACAACTTTTGCCTTACAATTAAATATTCAAAAGATCCAACATATCATTTTCATAAATTGATTTTATAAAAATGTTTTACAAACAAAAGAATGAAGGGGCTGGTTAATTGAACAGGACAAAGTCGAAAACCAAGCGACAAACAAAAACAATCAATCAATAACCAAACGAAAAACCCAGTAAAAAAATGGTGGGAATAAATGCAAAGCCATTTATACTAGTCGATAAAGCAACGTTTTTTTAACAGGACAATCTACCTGACTGATAATCTCAGTCTCCATCCAAATCCGATCTATCTAAAAAAACATATTATGCTTAACGAATCATCTATTAAAGAATTCAGGGCTGCTTTAAGAGGAGGTTTAATTGAACCACAAGACCCCGGCTATGAGGACGCCCGTAAAGTATATAATGCCATGATAAGCAAGCGTCCACGCCTGATTGTTTCTTGCGCGGATGTGGCAGATGTAATACGCTCTGTAAATTTTGCCAGGGAAAACAATATGCTACTTTCTATTCGCAGCGGAGGCCACAATGCCGGCGGGCTGGGAATTTGTGACGATGGCTTAGTAATTGACCTTTCCCGTATGAAATACACCCGCGTGGACCCGCAGGCTAAAACAGTAGTGGCTGGCGCCGGATGCACTTGGGGAGACATCGACCATGCAACGCATGTATTTGGGATGGCTACACCGAGTGGTATTATTTCAACTACGGGCGTCGGAGGACTAACTTTGGGCGGAGGCATTGGGCACCTGACACGCAAGTGCGGCTTGAGCATTGATAATTTACTATCAGTGGATATCGTATTGGCCGACGGAAGCTTTACAACCGCCAATGCGGATAAAAATGCGGACTTGTTTTGGGCGGTAAGAGGCGGAGGCGGAAACTTCGGTGTTGTTACCGCTTTTACATTTAAGCTCCATCCAATATCTATGGTATATGCGGGTCCGATGCTCTATGAATTAGACGAGTCTGAAGAGGTGATGAAATGGTATCGCGAACTAATAAAGAATGCGCCAGATGACCTGAATGGCTTTTTTGCATTCCTAACTGTTCCTCCGGAAGCTCCTTTCCCTGAACACCTTCACAATAAAAAAATGTGCGGTGTGGTATGGGCGTATACCGGCCCCATGGAAAAAGCTGAAGAAGTTTTTAAACCGATTCGAGCTTTTAAGGCTCCCGCTCTCGACTTTGTGGGACCTTTGCCTCAACCGGCATTACAGGGAATGTTCGATGGGATTTACCCTACCGGCATGCAATGGTATTGGCGTGCCGACTTTGTAAATGAGCTGAACGATGAAGCAATTGCTAAACACATTCCTTTTGGCTACAGCCTTCCGTCAATGCATTCAACTATGCACTTATACCCGATTAATGGAGCTGCCGCCCGGGTAAATAATAAAGATACAGCATGGCATTACCGCGATGCTCTCTGGGCAATGGTAATTGTAGGCGTTGATCCGGATCCCGCGAATAAGGAGAAGATTACAGCATGGACAAAAAAATACTGGGAAGAGCTGCATCCATATTCTGCAGGAGGGGCCTATGTTAATTTTATGATGGATGAAGGCGAGGAACGTGTAAAGGCCACTTATGGTGAAAATTATGAACGTCTGGTTGCAATAAAGAATAAATATGACCCCAACAATTTATTTAGGGTGAATCAGAACATAAAGCCTAGCTTGGAGAAATCTGAGGCTATGCCTGGTTTAGCGTGACGTACTTTTATTTAGATATATAAATCAAATAATCAATCAGAAAAATGTCTGCTCAGGAATAGGGCACTCTCTGATTGATTATTCGAATTTAGTTATTTCGCCTACCGCCCCATTTCTATCTTAAGGAACTTCCCGGTATGGCTGTCCTTTACTTTAAGCAAATCGTCCGGTGTTCCCGAGAAAAGAATCTGCCCACCGCCAGAGCCACCTTCTGGCCCAAGGTCTATTACCCAGTCAGCGACTTTAACTACATCCAGATTATGCTCAATCACCAATATTGTATTTCCATGATCTACAAGGCGATTTAAAACCCCAAGCAGAACGTTAATATCTTCGAAATGCAATCCGGTGGTAGGCTCGTCCAGAATATAGAAAGTTTTACCGGTATCTTTCTTTGAAAGCTCTGTTGCCAACTTAACTCGTTGCGCCTCTCCTCCCGATAGTGTGGTAGAAGATTGGCCCAGCTTTATGTAACCCAAACCTACATCAAATAATGTTTTAACCTTACGGTAAATAGAAGGAATTGGCTCAAAGAATTCAACTGCTTCTTCAATACTCATGTCCAAAACATCCGATATTGATTTTCCCCGGTAACGCACTTCCAAAGTTTCGCGGTTGTAGCGCTTGCCCTGGCATTCCTCACATGGCACCTGTACATCCGGCAAGAAATTCATCTCAATAACCTTCATTCCTGCGCCCTGGCAGGTTTCGCATCTACCACCTTTTACGTTAAAAGAGAAACGGCCAGGTTTGTAGCCGCGGATCTTCGCTTCCGGAAGTTGAACATACAAAGCCCTGATGTCTGAAAACACCCCAGTATAGGTGGAAGGATTAGACCTTGGCGTACGGCCAATTGGAGTTTGATCTATCTCAATAACCTTATCGATATGCTCTAAACCTTCAATCTTTTTATAAGCAAGAGGAATTTTCTTTGCCCGGAAAAAGTGATGGTTTAATATAGGATACAGCGTTTCGGCAATTAAGCTCGATTTGCCACTTCCGGACACCCCAGTGATACAGATAAACTTTCCTAAGGGGAATTCCGCAGTAACATTCTTCAGGTTGTTCCCCGTGGCATTTTTCAAAATCAACGAATGTCCGTTTCCTTTTCTACGTTCTTCTGGAATTTTGATTTCCTTTTCACCGCTTAAGTAAACGGTTGTTTGCGTAGAGAACTGCTTAACCTGCTCTGGCGTACCTTCGGCAACAACCTCGCCGCCATGCACACCTGCTGCCGGCCCCATGTCAATCACGTGGTCGGCTTCCAGGATCATATCTTTGTCATGCTCAACTACGAGCACAGAATTTCCTATATCGCGAAGATTTTTAAGCGCAGAAATCAGCTTTGCATTATCACGCTGGTGCAAGCCTATACTCGGCTCGTCCAGAATATAAAGTACGTTTACTAGCTGAGATCCTATTTGTGTTGCCAGTCGAATGCGCTGCGCCTCCCCTCCAGACAGAGTCCTGGCGGTACGATCGAGCGTAAGGTAGCTCAAACCTACATCTAACAAGAACCCTATGCGGGCACGAATTTCCTTCAGAATTTCCTTTGCGATAACATTCTGCCTCTCGCTTAAGCGCTCTTCAAGCCCCTCAAACCAGGCAAAAAGCGAAGAAATATCCATACAAGATAGTTCAAATATATTTTTGCTATCAACCTTAAAATGAAGCGATTCTTTCTTTAAACGAGCTCCCTCGCAAACTGGACATTTCTTTAAAACACGATAATTCTCCAGATCGTCAGCCCCCCCCTCGGCTTTGCGCTCAGTTTGTTCCTCCAGCATTTTAATAATACCGTCGAAAGTTATCTGGTAATTCTGAACGTTCCATTTATTATACTCAACCGGAACTGTAATTATTTCATCAGAACCGTTTAAAATGATGTTGAGTGTTTCTTTGGGAAGCTTCTCAATGGGAGCTGAAAGCGAGAAATCGTACTTTTTACCCAAAGCCTTTAAAATTTGAAACATCCAGGTTTCGCGGTATTCGCCCAAGGGAGCCAGGGCACCTTGCAGGATGCTCAATTTTGGATTTGGAATAACAGAATTCTCATCCACTTCAAAAATATATCCCAAGCCATCGCACTTATCGCAAGCGCCATAAGGCGAATTGAAGGAAAAAGTATTAGGCTGAGGCTCATCGTAAGAAATCCCGGATACGGGATCCATCAGAAAACGGCTGAAAAAGAACTCGTTATTGTCCTGGTCGGCAATTTTGATGATGCCCTTTGCGGTTTTTAAAGCCGTTTGAATGGATTGAAGCAGGCGCTTCTGGTCTTTTTCTGTTACCACCAAACGATCTACCACCATCTCGATATCGTGTATCTTATAACGGTCGACCTGCATTTTGGGGGCAAGGTCTAAAATCTCGCCATCTACACGGACCTTTAAATATCCCTGCTTGCGTATCTGCTCAAACAGCTCGCGGTAATGCCCTTTGCGCCCTTTAACAATCGGCGCCAATACATTTATCGCTTTGCCATCAAATTGTTCCAGAATATTCCTGAACATCTGATCTTCAGACATTCGTTGCATTTTTTCCCCTGTAACATATGAGTACGCATCGCCAATCCTCGCATAAAGCAGGCGCATGAAATCGTAAATCTCAGTAATTGTACCCACTGTAGAGCGTGGATTCTTAGAGGTGGTTTTCTGCTCTATAGCAATAACCGGACTCAAACCCGAAATCTTATCCACATCAGGGCGCTCCATTCCGCCTAAAAACTGCCTGGAATATGCGCTGAATGTTTCCATATAACGGCGTTGCCCTTCGGCGTAGATTGTGTCAAAAGCCAGAGAAGATTTGCCACTACCACTTAAACCAGTGATAACCACCAGTTTATTTCTGGGAAAAGAAACATCAATATTTTTAAGGTTATGAACCCGGGCTCCGTATACTTCTACTTCACTTTGTTCGCCAAGGTCCAGGGGTTTGTTATCCATAAATTTTGCTAAGAAAAGAAGGCATAAAGATTACAATTGTTTTGGAAAACTGCATCCTTATTAAGTAAAAAAGGCTGATTAAATCAGCCTTTTTAAATGTTAGTTGTTAATAAATTGAAGCGCCTGCAGTGCGTCACTTTCGCCCCTCGGATTGATAAAATCTTCCTGTCGGGAACTCCTTTCAACTTTTTTAGCTAAAAGGCTTCGGCTTCGGGTTAGATAACCATACTTTACCGGGTGTTCAATAATTTGTTTCATAGAAACCAGCTTGTACAAATAAACGGCTGTTTCCCTGTTCAGCCTCATTTTGTAATAATTAAACTGTTTCTGGCGATACATTTCACGCCTCAAGTTGTTTTCGCCGGTGTTGTAGGCTGCGGCCACTAAGGTCCAGCTTTTGAACTCACCGAAAAGCTCCTTGAGATATTTACAGGCTGCTATTGTAGACTTGCGTATATTTTTACGCTCATCTACCTCTGAATTTACATGCAGGCCATAAGTGCGGGCTGTTCCTGGCATAAATTGCCAATACCCTGATGCGCCACGGTGAGAGGTTCCTTCTGAAAAACCACTTTCTACCAATGGAATGTATTTAAAATCCTCGGGAATACCGTGTAATTTTAAAATGGGCTCGATAATAGGAAACCAACGTGCAGCTTTTTGATGCAATTTGTTGGTTTGAAGACTCCTGTAATAGTGGGCTTTAAGCTGCCTGTTCATCCGCCACGCTACTTTAGCGTCGTTAACCGGAAGGCCTTCATTGGCAAAATGCAGCGCTTTTAGAGAGCTTTTTGAAGAAGGTTCTTTAACTTCTTCTTTTTCTTCAGAAGGGAAATCCACTTTTTGTGGAAACGAATTCATGCTGTTCTGCGGACTGCGGTGGACTAAAAATTTTGCAATTATGAGCGTCACCAACATTGCCGAACACGCAATTAAATGTTTCTTAATCATGCGTTCCTTTCTTTTAGTTAAACAAAAAAGATTTGCAAATATATTAAATATATGCTTAATAATCAAATAGTTACACTTTCGACTCTCATTTACAGAGAGTTACGTTTCTAAATCCAGGCTTAAAAGCGAAAAAATAAACCGAAACACATTCCCAACTTCTCATGTTTATTAGCTAACTTTGCACCCCATTTTAGAGAGGTTACCAGAACGTATCATGGCATACAAAAACAACAGGAACAGTCGCGAGGACAAGTCCTTAAAACACA